>ERZ1740067.147-NODE-147-length-56557-cov-18.568157_pt1 | contig 56557 bp, 47 predicted proteins | sample MGYA00581736_ERZ1740067 | MGnify/ENA primary metagenome ERZ1740067 (study PRJEB43018, sample SAMN04849236) | marine metagenome | isolation source: floating plastic debris | place: Pacific Ocean | collected 2008-08-27 | study: EMG produced TPA metagenomics... | reverse complement strand
CAGGTTCCACTACCACTCCGCCATCCTGACTTCCTCTCCTAATCCTGCAACGCCAAAATTTGTTGTCCTTTAGGGGAAATATGGCGCTTTCCTGAGTTTGCGTCCGCAGAATTATCGGCGATCGCGGAAAACTGGCTGGATTAAGGCAAAATTAGAGCCTATAAGTAAGTTTCATCGTTAGTCGTCCCCACTACCACCTTCCGCCGCCGAAACCATGAGTACCGCTTGCCATATTCTCGTTGAAAACAGCCCGGTCATTATTTATTACAGCCGCAACGGAGCTCCCCAAAAGCTACTGCCGGTTCTGAACCGATTTTTAAAAACCTTTTGGCAAGAACGAGAAAGCCTTGGTGAAAACGTGGATACTCCCGGGTGTTTGGTGGCGCAGATCCTGGTGCGATTTGGCTTTGAAAGCTGCGAAGACGATTTCTCTAACCTGCGGGTGGGTACTGCTTACGACCCTCAGGTGGACTACCTTTATCACGTGGGCGAAGATCATACGGTGACGGTTTGGGTGCCTAAGGCTGAATATCGCGATGACCCCAGCAGTGGATTAGAGGCTTGTAGCGAGCTCAATAGCGTAACTGCTTAGGGGAAGAGATCCGGTTGTTAACGCCGTTTACTGCTTATTAATTGTCGCGCTTTTAATGCGAATAACTAGAGAGGGTTTTGAGTCCTTTGGACGCTCTAGGCGTTATAGTCTAGGCGCTCTATTGCAGGGAATATTAGCTTCAAGGGATGTTGCTTTATGGATCGAATTTACTTGTCAGGAGTACGGTGCTACGGCTACACGGGCTTTTTGCAAGAGGAGAAGGTTTTAGGGCAGTGGTTTGAGGTGGATGCCACCCTATCGGTGGACTTAGCGCCCTCTGGGAAGAGCGATGCCATTGAAGACACGCTGGATTATCGCCAGGCGATCGCCCGTATCCAAGACATTGCCAGCGCCTCAAAGGTGGATTTAATTGAGCACCTGGCACAAAATATCGCCGACGCCCTTCTCGCCCTCGAAAAAGTGCATCAAGTTACCGTGCGCATCACCAAACCCAACCCGCCGATTCCCAACTATATCGGCACCCTGGCTGTGGAAATTACCCGCCCTGCCAGCTTTTCCTAAACTTTTTTTCTAAAGATCACCCCAAAGCTCACCTCCTCACCTATGGTTTCCTCCCAAGACGTTCCCCAGCTTGTCAGCCTTTACACCGATGGTGCCTGTTCCGGCAATCCTGGTCCTGGCGGCTGGGGGGCAGTGGCTTACTTCGATGACAAAAGCTGCCATGAAATTGGCGGGGCAGATCGACAAACCACCAACAATCGCATGGAGCTACAGGCGGCGATCGCTGCCCTCGCTCTATTGGACACCTTTCCCCACCAACAGCCCATCACCCTCCATAGCGACAGCAAATACGTTATCGACGGCATTACTAAATGGATTCGTGGCTGGAAGCGCAAAGGCTGGAAAACCTCCACCGGTAAGGCGGTGCTGAACCAAGACCTGTGGCAAGCGCTGGACCAAGTGAATCAGTCCTGGGTGAACTGGCGGTACGTGCGAGGGCACAGCGGCGACCTTGGCAATGAGCGCTGTGATGCGATCGCCCGAGGATTTTCCACTGGTCATCCGCCCACCCTCCGACGGCAGATCACCACTTCTCCCACAGAAACAAGAAAAACTGAAGACTCCCAATCCCTTTCGTTAAGAGACAATAACCTGCGATCTGGGTCACTACCACCCGTAGAAACCCTTGTTACGGTGGACTCTATCGAGACGACGAAACCCTACGGAAACGGGCTTTCGTCGTCTCAATTATCCTTAACTGATCCTCTGTCGGATTCGGAAGCTATGACGGAAAGCACGGTTATACCGGCCCCTTCTGATACACTCTCTCGCGAAGTACGGGTTGGACATCTACGAAACTTGATTGAAACGTTACGGGTTGCGGATGAGGTGGCCGATAAAGGTTATCTCATCACCAGCGCCGAATTGGCGGACTTAATGGACGTCAATGCCAGCGCCGTAACCAGTCGTGGCGACAATTGGGTATGGCGCAATTGGGTTGTTACCCGCATGCGTCGAGAGGGGAATCAAATTCTCTGGCAGTTGGAGCGCATTGAGGATGTGGCCTAAGTTGCCTTGGTTGAGCTTTTTTTTATAAGTCCCTTTTTATAAACCCTTTCTTACTGATTTCGTGAATTTAACGAACCTAGTAAAGGAAAAGGCTACCCACCTAGGCTTTCATCGGGTGGGCATTGCTGCCGTGGATCCCCACAATCCCGAGACCCCAGGACACCAGGGGCTACAAAATTGGCTCAGCCAAGGCTATCAGGCAAAAATGGGCTGGATGGGTGACCCCCGTCGTCAACAGGTTCAAAAGGTAATGCCTGAGGTGCGATCGCTAATTTGCGTTGCCCTTAATTACTACACTGAGCATCCCCACTCTCAGGACCCCAACCACGGTAAAATTTCTCGCTATGGCTGGGGGCGCGACTATCACAAAGTCTTAGGACGCCGCCTAAAAGCCCTAAGTCTTTGGCTGACGGAAGAACACAACGCCACCTGTCGCTGGTACGTTGATACCGGTCCCGTTTCGGAAAAAGCTTGGGCAGAGCGGGCGGGTATTGGCTGGATTGGGAAACATGGCAACGTCATCACCCGCACCCACGCTTCTTGGGTGTTTCTGGGGGAAGTGTTGACGGATCTGGAGTTAGATTCTGATAAACCCCACACGGCTCACTGTGGCAACTGCGTAAAATGCCTAGACGCGTGTCCCACTGACGCCATCACCCAGCCTTACGTGGTGGACGCGAACCGCTGCATCGCTTACCACACCATCGAAAACCGCGATGAAGAGCTGCCTGAGGCGATCGCCCAAAACCTCAACAACTGGGTAGCGGGCTGCGACATTTGCCAAGACGTATGCCCCTGGAACCAGTTCTACTCCGTTCCCACCGATATTCCTGACTTTCAACCCTACCCCCAAAACATCGCCCCCTCCCTATCCCACCTTGCCACCCTAAGCCAGGAACAATGGGACGAACAATTTCGCGCCTCCGCCCTCCGCCGCATTAAGCCCACCATGTGGCAGCGCAACGCTAGAGCCAACCAGCAAAATCAAGAAGAAAAAACATCAAACAATAAAAACCGGTAAGGCAATAACTCCCCACCGGTCTCAAATTATTCTCTTGGAGCTGAAGCATTACACAGTGCCTCAGCTTACGTTGCAGGTATTCGCTCCGTTTAAACCAGGGTTTAAACCACTGCGGCAACTTTCTCAGTTTGAGTCAAACGCTCGTAGGTGGAGCGCATCTTCAAGCCGGTCAGCACCTGGAACAAACCAGAACCGTTGTTAGAACCGGGATACTCACGGTGCTTAATTAACAGCTCAGTCATCTCGCCAGAATACTTCGTGGATAGATTGCTGAGGTGCTGCTCCACGTAAATCAGCTCATCTAGATTCTCGAACTGACCATCCACTTCCAAGATAGATACACTGTTGCCGTAGTACTCCTCAGGACCGTAGAACATACGCAATCCAGGGTAGGAACAGGTCAACTTGCGACCGCAAGGAGTCCACTTAATCGTGGAACCTTCGTCAAACAAGAATGCCGGGGAGAAACCTTCCACGCCTTCACGCTGGATCATCCGTACACGCAAGATCTTACGCTCTTTGTCGTCTTTGATAAGCTCAGTGGGCAAAATCTGTAGCACCACATCAGCATGGGTTTTCTGCGGGTCAATATATGCCTGGAAATCAGGGCGACGAGCCTCAATAGAAGCCAATACGTCTTCGTAGGTGTGACCCCGCTCAGCCATATCACGCTGGATCTTCCAGGCAATTTTCACTTCATCGCTGATGTCTAGGTAAACACTGAAGTCCAGTAGACCACGCACGCGCTCGTCGAATAGAGGGTGCAGCCCTTCAATCACAATAACTTTGTTGGGATCAATGCGCTCGGGAGGATCAAGTTCGCCAGTTTCGTGGTTATAAATTGGCTTATCAATAGGATTTCCTTCCTTAAGGTCCTTGATCTGCTCGTACATTAGATCAAAGTTATTTGCCTTGGGATCAAGGGCTGTTACGCCGGCTGCCTTACGACCTTTGCGATCAAGGCTGTGGTAATCGTCTAAGCAGATCACCGTCATAAACTGCTCGCCAAATAAGTCGGCTAGGCGGCGTAGGAAAGTAGATTTGCCGCACCCGGAGTCTCCGGCTACACCAATTAAAACGACGCGATCAGGCTTACTGGTCATAAGTTCCCTCTATGCAATGATAATGTTGACTAATCCTTACAGTGATTTCAGAGGCGATCGCCACAGAGGTGAAATCGAAGCCTTACAAATCTGCAAGGACAACAAAAACATCTTCCGCAACAGTCTTTGCAGCATCACCGGCTCTCGCGCAAGGTTGTCATCAACCCAAATTGCTGAATGCCGCAAATCATTGCACAGTCTAAAAAGCTTCTGAAGGGCAATGAGTGCTCTTTAGGATTAAGGATTGTTCACTCCTACTGAGTCCCAAGTAGAGTATCAAGACCTTGCCATCTGATGCAAGCACTTCACTCAAGGACAAAAATCCTTAAACACAGCAAAATTCTTCCATCCTCAACAGAGCCCCGCTGGGCTTTCCAATACTTTCGTTAACCTATTTATCAAAGCTTTTGAAATTGGCAAGGCGCAAAATTTTTATTACGGCAAAGTAACACTTTGGCGGCGACAAAATCACAATCTTGAAACGCACAAGTATTATGGGGCGGGCGATCCCCCCGTAGTGGCCCCCTACAAATGAGCAATTGATGGAGGCCGATCAACACTAGTGCCTAAGGGATACTAGTGGTAGAAAGCTAGTCAGCTATCACTGCAAAAACCTACGAAACGTTCTTGTGGGAGAGTTAGCTGATCTAGAGAGGTTTTACCTTAAAGTCTGCCCGCCCCATTAGGTGTTTTGGGCCAGGGTTGCCCTATTGGTAGGATCTTCTATACCTTTAAAAAGCCTTTGAACTGTTGGAGAGCATTAGCAAGTATGTATAGTACCAGCGCCATTGGGAACACTAACGGTGAAACTGCTGGCAACCGTATGTTCCGATATGAAGTCAGCGGCCTTCGCGCCAATGGTGTATCCCAAACCCCCGTTCGCCAGAGTGGCAGCGTATTTTTTACCGTTCCCTACAATCGTATGGTTGCCGAAATGCGGCGCATTACCCGCCTTGGGGGGAAGATCTTAAGCATCACCCCTGTGGGTGAGGGGGCTGCCCAGCCGGCAGCTTCCGCAATGGCATCCAGCTCAAACGCTGCTGATTCCGCTGTGGCCTCAAGCAATGGTGCACCAGCAAAGGGGGCGGCTAAAGCGAAAAAGAAAAAGCCCGGCGCTGACGTACCTAGCAATATTTACAAGCCCAAGAATCCTTACATTGGCAAGTGCATGTCCAACGATTCCCTGGTGGGCGAAGGGGGATCCGGCATCGTTCAACACCTAACCTTCGATATTTCTGAAGGGGATCTGGAATATGTTGAAGGGCAAAGTATTGGCATCATCGCCCCCGGTGAGGATGATCGTGGTCGTGCCCACAAGGTACGCCTGTACTCGATCGCCTCAACTCGCCATGGCGACAACGTAGATGACAAAACTGTATCCCTCTGTGTTCGTCAGCTTGAGTACGACGATCCCGACACTGGTGAGCACGTTTACGGCACCTGCTCCACTCACCTGTGCGGTTTGAAGCCTGGTGACGATGTGGCGATTACGGGTCCCGTGGGTAAGGAAATGCTGCTGCCCGACGATACCAAAGCCAACATCATTATGTTAGGCACCGGTACCGGTATTGCGCCGTTCCGCGCATTCCTGTGGCGCATGTTTAAGGAGAACAATCCCGGGTACAAGTTTGACGGGCTAGCTTGGTTGTTCTTCGGCATCCCTTACTCCGCCAATATCCTGTATAAGGATGACCTGGAGAAGATGCAGGCTGAGAATCCTGACAATATGCGCTTGACCTATGCGATCTCCCGGGAGCAGAAAACTGAGTCCGGCGGCAAGATGTACATTCAGGAGCGTATTAAAGAGGCTGCCGATGAGCTGTGGGGGCTGATTCAAAAGCCTGAGACTCATCTGTATATGTGCGGCTTGCGCGGAATGGAAGCCGGTGTGGATGAAGGTATGACCGCTGCTGCGGGTAAATTCGGCGTGGATTGGAAAGAATACCGCCGTCAGCTCAAGAAGGAGCACCGCTGGCACGTTGAAGTGTACTAAACCCGCATTTTGTGGAGGGTGCGTGCAAACGCACCTTTGAGGTTTGTCCAACACTGAAACCCGTCTGACCTAAAAAAATCCCGAGGGGACATTATTGCTTCCCTCGGGATTTTTTATGGAATGTTATTGTCAGCGGTGCGCCAGCAGGCGCCCTACGTTTTTTCCCTTGTATGAGGTGGAGAGCTACAGTTGACCGCGGATCTCTTCGACGATGCCATCCTTTAGAAGCACTTCAACCTGCATTTTTTCGATTAGGTTGTCGCCCTTTTTTAAGGTGAAGAAGCTGTCCATTTGTCCTTGGCTAACTTCCTGATCTAGCTCTAAACCTTGAATCTGGTTGAGCTGTTGCAGTAGCTGGTTCTTCTGGTTGAGCATTTTGTTTTTTTGCTCATTTACTTGCCCCTGCACGTTTTCAATTTGCCGCTGCACTTCAGCGCTGGGGGGCTGCACGCTTTGTTTTTGGATTTGGGCGATCGCCTGTTGTCCCTGGGTTTCGAGGGACTGCATTTGTCGGTCAATCTTGCTCACCTGGGTTTGCAGCTCGGCTTGGGCCTGCTCTTTCCACTGGGGAGTGACTACGGACTTAATGGTAATTGGGCGTTTTAGCTGCAATGAACCTTGATCGACATCCATAGGAGACAGTAATTACTTCTTATTTTTAGGTTTCCAAGGTGGGGGCACCGGAACGGGAGAGCGCTACTGAACCCTAAAGTTCAGGGATCCCCTGTCATTTAGATTTCCACCGTAGGCGATGCTATCAGGATGCCCCAAACATCCCGTCAATCATATCGCGGTAGTGGTCGGTCACACGGGGGCGGCGAATTTTCAGGGTTTGGGTAAGTTGGCCGTTTTCCTGGGAAAAGCCGTCGGCGAGCAAGCGGAAAGGACCAATGCGTTCCTCTGCTTTGTAGCTAGGGCGATTTCTAAGTTCCCGATTTAGCTCATTGCGGAATAGGGTTTCTAAACCGGGATCTAGGGCGATCGCCCCATTGCCATTGGTGCTCCACTGGGGCACAGGCACCCCCTGGGCTCGCAAATTAATTTCAACGGCTTCGCGATTGGGGACAATTAGGGCACCCAATACCTTCTGATCCTGCCCCACCAGCATAATTTGGTCCACAAAGACGCTGCGGGCGCAGGCATCCTCAATGGGCTGGGGTTCGATATTCTCACCGTTGGTTAGGACGATGGTGTCCTTGGCGCGCCCAGTAATAATTAAATCGCCATTGGGGAAAAGCTGACCAATATCGCCGGTATCAAACCAGCCGTCGGGGTTGATCGCCTTTTGGGTGGCCGTTGGATTTTGATAGTAGCCGCCCATTACCTGGGGACCTCGAGCCAGCACCAAGCCGCGATCGCCAATGGGCAGTGGCTGGCGGGAGCCGAGATCCACCACCTGTAGCTCAGTTTTAGGAATGGGAGCGCCGGAGGATCCGCGCCGGTTAAACCACAGACGGCGAGCGGTAAGCACCGGAGCCGTTTCCGTTAGTCCATAGCCCACCAGCACTTTGATATCGACAATTTCGAAAAATAGCTCTAGGTGAGGCGCCAGGGCACCACCGCCGCTGATGGCGTAGCGGAATTTTCCGCCGGTGGCTTGGCGGATCGTTTTGTAAATTAGGCGATCGCCCAACTTATGCAAGGGCCAAAACGCGGCGGCTTTAATGGAACTCCAAAAACGCATTAGCCCAGATGCTGGCTGGGTGCTGAGCTCCAATCCCTGGGCTTTGCGCTTAGCCAAGATATGTTTTTCACTGAAGCCGAGGAAAGTTTTCACCAGGTTTTGTTTCTTGGCGGGCTGGGATCGCAACTGTTTTTGCACCCCTTCGTAAATGGACTCCCACAGGCGCGGCACCGCCAGCATATAAAAGGGCTGGTGGGTTTTAAAGTCGGCTTTAATGGAGCGCAAATTGGTGTATACCAGCTTGCAACCTTGGGATGCCAAATAGTAGTCGCCGGCTCGCCCGAAGGAGTGCCACGTGGGCAAAATCGTCAGGGCTGGATCGCCGGGATAGGGAGCGGCCACCGATCCCAGGCTGGTCATTTGGTGCATCAAATTGCCGTGGGACAGCATTACCCCTTTCGGCTTTCCGGTGGTACCGGAGGTGTAAATCAGCGTCGCCAGGGTGTCGTAGGTGAAGATGGGGGCTTTAAAAGGGGCCGTTTTTCCCCGTTCTAGAACGTCCTCGTAGATAAGCAGGGGCACTGATTCGGGTAGGGTTGCGGGGCGATCGCTCCCATCGGTTGCCAATTCCCCGGTCAAAATCACAATGGCGTCGAAGGGTTGGGATTGGTGCAGCTCCGCCAAGGGACTCCCCAGTCGCTTCAGCAGCTTTGTGTGCTCTAAAATCACCAGCCGCGATCCACTGTGCTGAATGATATACCGCAACTCCTCCGTTTCCGCTTGGGCACTGCGCACCGCATTAGCCAGCCCCGCCGTCATCATCCCCTGGTCTGCCACAAACCATCGGGCGCAATTATCCGCAATTAACGCTGCCCTGGGGGGAATAGTTAGACTTGCCTCCGTTGTGGGCTGCCATGCGTCGTCGGGGATCAAACTTTGCAGCCCAGCGGCAAACTGTTGCAGCAGCGCTCCCAGCTCTTGGAACGTTAGCTCTACGTTGGGCTTGCTGTGGCGATCGCATAGGGCCGTCAAGTTGCCAAAATTCTTAGCTGCCCGCGTCCAAATTTCCGGCAGCCCCGCCAAATCGGTGTAGTCAACAAGGCGCTGAAAATTTTCCTGCTCTTGGGAGACGAGTTGGTGGGAAACGGTTATAGCCATTTTTATAGCCACTAAAAAAGAAAGGATGCAACGGTGAAAAAACAAACCGGTTGATTGCTCAAAGCATATCAACCGCCCATATCTAGCCTAGACAACGATTCACCGAAAGCAACAAAATCACCAGCCACCTTCGCGATCGCACCGTGCCAAAGTGTCAAGTGGTCCAGAGAAGCAATTGACGTCGTTCACAGCAGAAGCACAGGCTTGTTTACCTACCCCTCAGTCCATCCGTGGTAAGAGGGAAAGCCGATGCAACGTTTATTTCAGGTCTCAAACAACATATGTTGCGCAAGTTCTGTCGAATTAGACCTCTTGCACGAATCCTCGTCCTCACCCTAAATCCCTCTCCCCAGGGAGAGGGACTTTAGACAAGTCCGTTTTTTCCTTATTCTTGCTCCCCTTCTCCTCAGAGAGAAGCATGTTCTGGAGGTGGTCGCAGGGGGGCTGGGGGATGAGGATTGCCAACATTTTTTATTCGTGCAAGAGGTCTATTGACTTGATTAACAAAAAGGCAAATAAAAAAGGAGACGGCATATTGCCACCTCCCCTTGGGACTTCTTTGGAGCTCAATTTATCAGGACTTACTGTCGGAATGTAATTGTCACTAACTAGAGTCCTATGGATTTTCTCCGCCGATCTTGTCAGAGCATTAATCTAAATCGAAGCCAACAGATACACCTCATTTTCCACAGCTTCAAGGTGAAGCTTTCTTGTTAAGCCTCTCTGGATGAGGCTTACACACTGCGCTAGTTAAGCAGAAGCTTCAGCTAGCTGCTCGTTCTTACGACGGCGGGACACGGCAAAGGCGCCGCCGACCAAACCTAGTCCCAACAAAGCAGTGGGCTCAGGCACTGCCTCCGTGTCTAGGGCATTAGTGTCAAACCAGGCTGCGTTGGAGGAGAAGCTGGTGACCTCACCATCTCCGTTGTAGCTAACGCTCGTATCATACCCAGCGTGGAACCAAATGCCCACCTGCTCAGCGAAAGCTACGCCTTTCCAGTCCGGATCGATGTCGGTCCGTGCATTAATGTCTGCCGCGTCAAGGGAGAAGCTAAGGGAAGACTCGCCGTTGCCGCTGGCGTAGCTCATATCCCAGGTTCCCAGATAGTTATCCGAGTTCGTGGACCAGCTATTGGAGCGATTCTGCCCGTTGTAGGCATAACCGGTGGCAGTGTTATTCACACCGTCGAGGTAAAAGATGGCATATTCTTCACCTTGTCCTTTAGGGTTAGGGCCATCGCTAATTACGACCCAGCCGCCGTCAATCGTTTTGCCGTTCTTATCAGAAAAAGATGCGGAGAAAGTGAATTCGTCCGTGATGTCGTCAAAGGTAGTGCTGACTGACTCGTAATAACCCTTGCTGTGGTTAACCGAAATATGCTGATTTCTGCCGGTTACTGCGCTTTTACCTTGGGAGCCGCCGCCGTCAGCTTTTTCCCAGTCAAATTTGAAGGTGGTGGCGCTTGCTTGTCCAGCTAGGCTCAGGGCTAAGCCGCCCGCGATCGCTGCTGAAGTAATTAATGAGAGAGCTTTCATAACTTGATAAAACTGTGTCAAGTGGTGTGTGACCTAATACTAGCCAGATTGCTCCGAGAAGTCTGTAAAGATACGGTCAAGATTATCGGAAAGATTCGAGAAAAAACTTAGAAACGTTCGATTTTTAGACCGCAGCTTTATGCCATCTTCACATAGGGTTTTTGCCCTGGGAATTTCCAGGTTTTTTCAAGGGATTTCAAGGGGCTCAAAGCCAGATTGGGGTTGCGATCGCTCCACCTTGAAACAGGAAACTATACATCACGCTCAATTTGGATGAGTTAGAGCTCAGAATTTAATTAGTTTATTTCGTCGGTTTTTAGCTTATTCAGTTGGTTTTTATTAGAGAAAAGGGTAAAAAACGGGGAAATAGCGAAAGGCAAATCTCCCCGAAAACAAACCACTTGACCCTTGGTATTTAACTTTTGGCATGTGGCTTTTCAGAGCCAAGCCTATAGTCTCCAACCGTCCGTCATTATTGCCAGCAAGATCGTACTGTCACAGAGGCTCAAATCCCACTTGGTGAGATTTTCGTGTCCTCGTATCAACATGAACTAGGGTCGAAAAGCCCCTTGATTTTTTTGCCCTAGGCACTTAGATAGGCATTTGAGCAGGATCAAAGCTAGTAGATACACCACATCTTCCGGCGCTTTATTTTTCCTGGTCCCAACCAGTGCCGTCTGCCCAGCAGAGGTAGAGGCTGTCAAGGGCGCATCATAGGCAGGACATTAATGTTCTAAACCAAGAAGTTCCTAGAGCAAAGGCGGGAAAGAACAGGACTTATGCCAAGTCAGCTCCCTCAGTTGCAATGGAACCATCCTTGCGACGACGGGAAACGGCAAAGGCGCCGCCCACCAAACCTAGTCCCAACAGAGCAGTGGGCTCGGGTACTGCTTCAGGAACTACTTCTGTGTCTAAGGCGATCGTGTCATACCACTTCGCCTGGGAGCTGAAGCTCGTTACATCGCCAGTATTGGAATCGTAGGTCACGTTGGTGTTGCGTCCAGCGTGGAACCAAATGCCCACTTGCTCGCCAAAAGTGAGTCCTTTCCAGTTGTTGCCAATATCGGTCCGTGCGTTGATTTCGGTGGCATCGATGGAGAAGTTGAAGGAGCTCTTACCACTCTCATTCTCGTAGTTCATGATGCCTTCCCAAGAACCCAATAGCTCATTGGTTCTGAAGCTGTTGGCGTTGTTTTGACCGTTATAGGCATAGGCCGTGACGCGATCGTTTACTGCATCTAAATAAAGAATCGCGAATTCTTTGTCGTGCTTCTTAGGGTTAGGACCGTCACTGATTACGACCCAGCCTCCATCGATCGCATTACCTTTATTAGTGAAATCGGCAGAGAACGTGAACTCATCAGTTACATCGTTAAAGGTGGTGTTGATGGAATCGTAAGAACCGACGCCATGATTAACCCAAAGTTTTTGAGCCTTACCGTCGACCTCGCTTTTGCCTAGGTTGGTGCCATCGGCCTTTTCCCAGTCAAACTTAAAGGTGGTAGCGCTTGCTTGTCCTGCTAGTGTGAAGGCTAGACTGCTAGCCACGGCTGCTGAAGTGAGTACAGAGAGAATTTTCATCTTTTTAGGAAGATTGTGGTGGTGTATGTCCTAATGCTATTGATGAACCCCCCAAAAGTCCGTAAAGATACGCTCAAGTTTTCTATGAACTTCACTCCATAAAAGTATTTTTTAAATAATCGCTTTATAGGTCCTTTAAAAAATCAGTTTCGTATGAAATAACTTCAAAATTTCTGATTGTTTTCCGGATTCAATAGATGGCTGTTTGTAAGGTTTGAATTTGGTGATTGTTTGTTCTGTTGAAAATCGCCACTATTACGGTTGTGCCAAGGGCAAAATCATAATTTCTGACATCGGGGACAATGGTAACAGCGGCGTCCAGCAAAAGTAGATTTGATGATGGTTTCTCCGCATACGTAGCAAGGCTGGTTTTTACGTGCAAAGACCCAGTGGCGATAGTGGGACTTTCGTGCCCCCTGAGCTTTAAGCTGTTCTGCCCGCTTTAGGTCATTGGTGATTCCACCGGTTTTATAGGATTGCTCAGGAACAGAAATCATCAGTTTTACGAGGCTTTTTAGCTCTTCTTTGGTGCAATCGACTGGGCGGCGACTGGGATGGAGCTTGGCTAGAAATAAAATTTCGCTTCTTAAATAATTGCCAATTCCGCACACCATCTTTTGATCAAGTAGTGAGCCACAGAGTTGTCGCCGTTTGTGTTTTTCTAATTGTTTTATCAGGCGATTGCTGAGGGTGCGCTTTTGAGTCCTTTTATTCATCACATCCGGACCAAGCCCCCCCAAGAAAGAGTGATTTTTAATTCCTTTTTTATCCAGCACTTCAATAGATGAGGCACTGTAGAGAAGCGCCATTTTTTCATCGCCGTGGATGGCTAAACGAAGCTGGCGGCGGGTTTGGGGAAAGTTGTTTTTTTTGCGGATCATCCACACGCCGTAAAGCTGGTTGTGGCTGTAGATGCTGAGTCCGTTGTCGAAGTGGGTGAGCATGGCTTTGCCTCGGGTTTCCACTTCTAGCACTCGCTGCCCGATGAGGTCTGATTCGTAGGATTGGAGGTGGTCGAAGGCGAATTGTACGTCTTCGATAAGGGGACCGGCGATCGCCCGTTCAATACGATCAGCAGCGCGGCGGATTTCTGGACCTTCTGGCATGGGTAAACCCTCTAAAATTTGAGCGAGGACACTCTGGAAATCTCGCTTAGAATTGGGACAGCGGGAATAGTTGTAACGGTTTTCTATTATTCCTTTTTGTCCGCTTATTATCTTCCCCTGTCGCCATGAGACCTAGCCGCTGGGCGATCGCCCCCGCTACTCCAGAGATCACTGAGGCTATTGCCAACGAAACAGGTTTGTCGCCGTTGTTGGCTCAGGTGCTGGTGAATCGCGGGGTGGAGTCGGTGGATGCAGCCCAGGTGTTTTTGGATCCGGATTTGGTGCAGTTGCCTAATCCCATTGCCGTGTTTGAACCGTTGACGTTGACCTTGGAGTTGCTGGAAAAGGCGATCGCCGAGAATACCCGCATTGGCATTTGTGGGGATTACGATGCTGACGGGATGACCAGTACGGCGTTGTTGCTGCGGGCGCTGCGGACCATGGGGGCGAACGTTTGCCACGCCATTCCTAGCCGAATGAAGGATGGCTATGGGATTAATCGGCGCATTGTGGATGAGCTTTTCGACGACGGTGTGCGGTTGATTTTGACCGTGGATAACGGCATCGCGGCGGTGGATCCGGTGGCTTATGCTCGCGATCTCGGGATGACGGTGATTTTGACGGACCACCACGATATTCCCCCCGAAATTCCGCCGGCCAATGCGATTTTAAATCCGAAGCTAATCGATGAAGAGTCGCCCTATCGCGGTTTGGCAGGGGTGGGTGTGGCGTATATTTTGGCGGTTTCGTTGGGGCATCGGCTGGGATTTAACCAGATTTGGCGACCACTGTTGGAGCTGTTTACCTTAGGGACGATCGCCGATTTAGCGCCGCTGACGGGCGTTAACCGCCGGTGGGTAAAGCGGGGCTTAGAATTGTTGCCCTATTCCGCCATTCCCGGCGTGCGGGCATTGCAGCAGGTGACCGGGTTGGCGGTGGGGGAGGCTGGCAATAACGGCAATGGAAATGGGAACGGCGCTAGCATCAGTGCCAATGGCAGCGGGACGAATAATGGCGCGGCGAAAACGTTGAAACCGGAGGCGATTGGGTTTCGGTTGGGACCGCGAATTAACGCAGTAGGGCGGCTGGATGATCCTCAAATTGTTATTGACCTGTTGACCACGGATGATGCGGGGGTGGCTCTGGAGCGGGCGATGCAGTGTGAGGATATTAATCAGCAGCGCCAGGCGTTGTGTCGGCAAATTGAGGAGGAGGCGATCGCCTGGGTGGAGCGTCAGGCGGTGGATTTGCGCGATCAGCGGGTATTGGTGGTGGTGCAGCCCGGTTGGCATCACGGGGTAATTGGCATTGTGGCGTCGCGGTTGGTGGAGCGCTACGGTGCGCCGGTATTTATTGGCACCTTTGAGCCGGAGGAGCCGGATAAGATTCGCGGGTCGGCGCGGGGAATTCCAGAATTTAATGTATTTGATGCGCTCCATTATGCCGGGGACTTGCTGGGCAAGTTTGGTGGGCATCCGGCAGCGGGAGGCTTCTCTATGGATGCGGCGAACCTGGGGGAATTTATCCAGCGCCTGAGTGAGTTTGCGTGCAAAACCCTGGAAGCTGAGTACATTCAACCGTTGGTGGCGGCGGATGTGCAGGCGGCGATCGCCCAGGTGGATGAGGAATTATTTAGCCAAATCGATATGCTGCACCCCTGCGGCATTGGCAATCGGGAGCCGGTATTTTGGACGCCAGCTATGCAAGTGTTAGGGCAGCGAAAAATCGGCAAAGACCGCAGCCATTTGAAGTGCACCCTAAGCGACGGCACTGGGCAAATTGAGGCGATCGCCTGGCGACGGGGGGATGATTTTCCGCTGCCGGAGTGGGTGGATGTGGCGTATCGGCTTACGGAAAACGAATGGCAGGGCAACGTCACCATTGAGCTAAATGTGGTGGGTTTTCGACCGGCGGAAGCACCGGCACCGGCAGCGAAGGTGAATCAACCGGTGGCGATTCAGTATGGGGACCGCACCTATGTGTGTGGCTATTGGCAGCGGGATGGGGCGTGGGAATTACGCATCCGCAATGAGGAGGGCAATATTTTGGCGGCGGTGGAAGGGGCGTCGGAAGGACTGCTGGGGCGATCGCGGGAGGAGGCGAAGGCGATCGACTTGACTAAGCCATTTTTCCGGGGGCTGATTGAAGAGGCAAAGGCTGCGTTGGATTAAGGCTAGGACAATAAGCTTATGACTGCATTGGAAAAGTTGCGAGAAAAACGCGGGGAGATTTTGCAGATTGCTGAGCGCCACGGAGCGTTTAACGTGCGGGTGTTTGGGTCGGTGGCTCGGGGGGAAGAAACCCAGAATAGCGATGTGGATTTTTTGATTGATTATGATTTGGAGCGGGTTAGTCCTTGGTTTCCGGTGCGGCTGATTCGCGATTTAGAAACTGCACTGGAGTTGCCGGTGGATGTGGTGACGGTTCAGGGGCTGAAAGCGCAAATTCGAGATGAAGTGCTGCGTGAGGCGGTGCGGTTGTGAGGGAGGATCGCGAGCGATTGCAAGATATGGCGGAGGCGATCGCCCAGGTGGAACGATATGCGGTGCGGGGTAAGGCGGAGTTTTTGGACAATGAGCTAATCCAGACCTGGGTGTTGTTTCATTTACAGGTGATTGGGGAGGCAGCGAGGTCCCTAACGGAACAAACTCGCAGTGCTTATTCTGAGGTGGAATGGCGGGATATTATCGATTTCCGAAATTTATTGGTGCACGAATATTTTCGAGTGGACCTGGAGCTGGTGTGGGCGATCGTGGCTCAGGAGCTTCCGATCTTGAAAGATCAAGTGGATAGGATATTGGCTAATCGGTAGGGGCTGAGATCGCTATCCGAAAACTGACGAAGACAGCAGAATAGCTCCTAGTTATTAGATTGGAACAACAAAATTTCGGCGCAGGCTTGTTTAGCTACTAACTACTCCCTTTTCTTTCGTTGCATGTCATCCAATAAATCCGCTTCAGAACCTCAGCTTATCCAACTGGAAAGACTTCCACTCTGGCGTATCATGGCTGCCTGTGATCTTTTGTGCATGCACTTTGGCAAGCGGCGGGAAGTACCAATTAGGTTCCCAAAGCACAGGCGCGGTCAGAAAGAAACTGTGGGGGACTTTGCCTTGCACATAAATATTCCATGGCGGTTCCATCGCAACCACTCCATATGGGTCGGTAGTCAGGACATGTATTATTGTGCCGATCCTAATGAGAGCTATGACTGGGAAAATAGATGTAAACGTCGGTTTGACGTGTACGCCCAATCGTTAAATCATGCTCTTGATTCTAATGATTTTGTTGTGGAACGGGTGTTGCTGGACGAAGCATTTGGATTCAGACTTGAACTGTCTCAGGGACTTATCTTTGACGCCATGCCAAACGTTTCTACCCACACAGAAGGCAAAGAGTTTTGGCGTCTCTTTACACCAGCGACAGATGGAGATCATTTGGTGGTTGGAACAGAGAGGGACCACATACCTAATCCTGGATTCAAAGATGCTGGATCAAAAATTGCAGACATCTAGGATAAGTGACACCTACCCCAGGTATTTGAGCTGACGAACTGTTATGGTTTATATCCCCACTAAGCAGCTAACAGTTGAGCAGTTTATTGCCCAGTATGGCGATGACTTGCGCTACGAATTAGCGGATGGAGAATTAGTAGATATGGAGCCCACCGGTCCCCATGAAGCCGTGAGTGGCAAGGTGGCGGCTCGGTTGATTCTGGCGATCGCCCAAGCAAACCACCCGTGGCTAATTCCCCGCACCTGCCTGATCCAACCCGAACTATCCACAGCCACCGCTCGCCGACCAGATGTAATTGTTCTGGATGAAACTGAGTTGAGCGAAGAGCCACTGTGGCAGCGTCAATCGATTATTTCCAGCGCCAAAAGCATCAAGCTGGTAGTGGAAGTGGTTAGCACCAATTGGGAAAACGACTACGCCCGAAAAGTGGAAGAATATGCAAACTTCGGGATTCCTGAGTATTGGATTGTGGATTTTCGAGGACTAGGCGGCACCGCATTTATCGGTCGCCCCAAGCAGCCGACGTTTATCGTTGCCACCCTCGACGGCTACGACTACAACCAGGTGCAATATCGCCTCGGTCAGCCAAGCCAGTCCCCACTATTTCCAGAATTATCGTTGCAGCTTGACGACCTAATGCCGCGCTAAGCTTCGCCTCGCTTGACCTGGCGCAGACAGGCAGAGTTTCCGGCAGTGCAATAGGGGCATAACGCGATTAGGACAGTACCGGTTTTATTGACCTTTTGATAAATGCGGTGGAGTCAGAAAATTGCTGAAATCACCACCAATTTTGAATTCGAGCTGAAGGTAATCAACATACAACTTTAATAATCGGTATTTCTACAGATTTGTGAGGCTAAATTGGTAGCGCGAATCAACAGCATCACACCGTTCCTATGCATCAATATCCCCTGCACCTTAAATTTACCTGGTCCTTTGCCCAGCAGATTTTTCTTACAGATGACTCTGATGAGCTGCTATTTTGCATCCGTCAAAAGATGTTCAAGCTGAAAGAAGTAATTGGCGTTTTTAGTGACAAGGAGCGATCGCAACTCAAGTACGAAATCAAAGCAGATCGCATCATTGATTTCTCCGCTCGCTATAACTTTACCGACAGTGCTGGGCGGGATATTGGTGCCGTAAAGCGTCGGGGATTGCGCTCAATTTGGCGGGCTCGCTACGATATTTTTAACGGCGATGAAATTGTTTATACCATTACCGAAAAAAATCCCTGGGTAAAAATTGCAGACGCTCTTTTTGCCGAAATTCCAATTGTCGGGTTATTCACGGGCTTTGTTTTTAACCCGGTTTATCAAGTACATCGTTCCACCGATGAAGGACATATTGTGATGTTGCTGGAGAAAAAACCATCCTTTTTCTCCCGAATATTCACCATTAAAATGCTCGATAAACTAGAAGAATACGACGAAGAAAAAGTACTGTTGAGCATGATTATGATGCTTCTACTAGAGAAAGCACGAGGCTAAATTCGATTTATATTGACTCGAATTAAACATGTGACGTTAATGAGCACTGAGGGAAGTTGAAGCGCGGATGGAAGTTTACACCAGACTCTCTGCGATGTAGACGCTGCGTGAACGACGACCCTCTGCTTTCATTAAATTAAAGAAAGCCAATCCTTTCGCCACGAATATCCAAAGGGCTACGTTTATGCCATGGTTGGCGGTAGTTTAGAGTCACGATGGGATCGCAATTACTTGAGTTGCTCTTCTGGGCACCATTCCAAAGTCTTAGGGGTGGCAAGTTGCATATGGTGAATTTTTAAAATCAATAGATGCTGAACTTGAGATTTTTGTCAGAAAACCCTGCGGATAAAAATTCGATTATTTACGCTTTTTCTGTGATTCAAAGTTTGCAAAAACTTGCGCTAAGAAGATGTTTTTCACTTGCCTGACGTAGATATTGCACCGGTTTGATGTCAGTGTTCTCGGGTTAAAGGGAGCCCCGTAGCAACAGTTACTTTTGAGCGAAGGGGCTTTTCCTACTGTGGGGGGAACTCAGTAAATACCCGTAAATCGCTGAACCATGACTGTAGGCGCTATAGAAGAAAATTTAGGGCGTTTGTCAGGTTGTTCGCAGCAGAACACCTCTGACAGCCGAAAGCTCACCTATTCCAAAACCTTGCTAGCGGCAGCGGCCGTTGGCATTACCGGTGGAATAGTAGCTACTATCTACTACTTCGTTTTAGAAAATTTGTTGGAAATCGTCTGGGACTCTGGGCGAGAATCCATTGTTGCGTTGTTCCCCGCCTGGTTGCCCCATTGGCATTACACCTGGATGGTGCCCACCATTGGTGGGCTGGGGGTAGGACTGTGTTTATACTTTTTGGGGCTGCCCGGTGAAATAGCCCTGGTGATTGATCGGGTGCACGATGCGGGACAGCTAGAGCAGGATCAAACCCCCGGCATGATTGCCACGTCGCTGGTGTCCATTACGGCGGGGGGGAGCTTGGGCCCCGAGGCGCCGCTGGTGCAGATTAATGGCAGTGTTGGCAGTTGGATTGCTAAAAAGCTGAAGCTGACCTTGAACAGCACGCGCATTATGACCTTTTGCGGCATGGGTGCGGCGCTGTCTGCGTTTTTCTGCGATCCCATTGGGGGACCGTTATTTGCCCTGGAAATTCCCCATCGGCGAGGGCTGGAATATTACGAGGCAATTATTCCGGCCATGGTGGCGGGAATTTGCAGCTTTGCGGTTTTTCGCATTGGCACGGGGTTGAAAGTGGGCGGTATTTATAATTTTGGACGCTTTGGTGATTTGCCTGCCCTGTCCTGGATTCATTTGGCGGAGGGGCTGGCGCTGGGCATTGCGGGGGCGATCGCCGGGGTGCTGTTTATCGGCATTTTCCGGGCGATGAACTGGGTGATCCAAAAAGTTGAACATCGCCATATTTTGCTGGCGGTGCTGGGAGGATTGGGGATTGGCTGGATTGCGGTGCTGTTTCCCGCAACGTTGTTTTTTAGCGAGGAACAAATTGAAACCCAGCTTTTGGCAAAGTCGGCATCCTATGGGGTAACGATGCTGCTGTGCCTATGTCTGGCTAAGATGTTGGCTATTTGCTTCACCATCCACGGCGGCTTTCGAGGGGGCTTTATTTTCCCGCTGTTTTTTACCGGTGCCAGCTTGGGATTGGCGATCTCCTTTGGTATCCCTGCCATCCATCCCACCATCGCCGTTCTGTGCTGTATGGCAGCCATTAACGTGGCTATTACCAAAACCCCCGTTAGCACCACAATTATTTTGACCGTGCTGTCGGATACGACGATTTTGCCCGTCATTGCGATCGCCTCTTTCGCTAGTTTTCTGCTCACCAGCAATGTGGGGCTGCTTAAAACCCAGCGCGCTCGCGCCGTAGACTCTATTTCTGGTTTAACCACTGAAGTCAGCGAAAAGCCAGCACCCGATATCACTACCGCGCCTGCATAGGGTCCTCGATTGGCAGTGTTTGATTTGAATATTTGGTGGAGTGTTTGGTTGGAGTGTTGGGTCTACTCAGGCTTAGGCGGTGCCGCTGGCAAAGGCAGATCTTCAGGCTCGCTGTAGCTGGGCAGTGGCAACGGCTCTCGGAAGAGTTGCACCGTGCCTTCACCGCGAGGGTCGATCGCCCCTTCCACCGATCCGTTGGACAATCGGCGCAAAATATTGGCATTGCCCACGGGGAAAAAGCCGCGCAGCTCGTGCCCCCGCTGTTGCAGGCTGGCTAGGATTTCGGGGGCGATCGCCGGTACCCGCTGACGCACCGGTTCATAGCGGCTTTGGGCAGGATCATCGTAGAACACCATATCCGGCTGCCACTGGTGATGGAGGCGGGGAGCACCCACGGCGTCGTCCAAAGACATGCCGCGTACGGTGGCATTAAGGAACACCTGCAACACCATGGTGATAATGCGGCTGCCCCCCGGAGTGCCTAGCACCATTTCAAGCTGCTGGGGATTTTCTGCGCTGGTGACGATGGTGGGAGACATGCTGGACAGGGGCGTTTTGCCCGGGGCGATCGCATTGGCATCGCCGCCCACTACGCCGAATAAATTGGGCACGCCCGGAGCGATCGCAAAATCATCCATTTCGTTATTCAGCAAAATGCCCGTGCCCGTGGCAACGACTCCGGCGCCAAAGGGACCGTTAACGGTAAACGTTAAGCTAACCGCCCGCCCATCGCTGTCAATCACGCTAAGGTGGCTGGTTTCGGGAAAATCAGGGCGCTGGGTGTATTGGTGAATAGCTTCGGCGCTGGCAGGGTTTACCTCCGATGCAGGGCGGGCGCTGTCCAGGTCAATTTCTCCAGCACGGGCAATGCCATAGCCATCACTGATCAGCGCTTTTACGGGAACATCCACAAAATCCGGGTCACCCAAATACTCAGCCCGGTCCGCGTAGGCAATTTTCATCACCTCCGCCAGCAGGTGAGTGTAATCTCCCAACGCCTTGGTGCTGGGATTACGCTGCACCGATTCCAACACTTCGGGGAACAGGTTCAGCATGTTCAGCATTTGCACCAGATGAACCCCCCCGGAGGAGGGCGGCGGCATGGAGCACACCCGATAGGCTTGAAATTCCCCGCAGAGGGGCGATCGCCATTTCACTGAATAGTTAGCTAAATCCTCCCGCGTAACCAGCCCGCCATAGACCACCATATCCGCTTCAATCAGCTCAGCAATCCAGCCGGTGTAGAATTGCTGGGGATCTACGGCAATGGTTTGCAGCACGTTGGCAAGGTCTCGCTGCACTAGGGTGTCGCCCACCGCTAGAGGCTCCCCATCCTGCGTAAAAATGGCTCGCGCCGCTGGATTATTACTGAGCACCGCCAGTCGCCCTTTAGACCGATCCGCCAGACGCTGGGTAATCGTAAATCCTTGCTCCGCTAGCTCAATGGATGGGGCTACCACCCGCGACCAGGGCAGCTTGCCATATTTACGATGCAGTTCCGCTAGCCCCGCCACCGTGCCCGGCACCCCCGCCGCCAGGTGCCCATCAAGGCTAATGCGACGGGATTTTGGCTTGCCGTCTTCGTCCAAATACAGCTCGCGATAGGCAGATCCCGGCGCTCGCTCTCGAAAATCTAGCGCCTCAATTTCCCCCGTTTCCGGCTCAAAATGCAGGGCGAAACCGCCGCCACCAATGCCTGCCGAAAAGGGCGTCACCACGGAAATTGCCAGGGCCGTTGCCACTGCCGCATCCACCGCATTGCCCCCTTCGCCCAGCATAAAATACCCGGCGTCGGTGGCGAGGGGATGGGCTGAGGCGATCGCTCCAGTGGCTGGGCGTTCCCCCGGTCTTATGCCTGAATCGGGGTCAAACTGGAAAAGCCCCTGGGCAGAGACCGCCTGTCCCCACGGCTGCCCCACCGTCAGTACGCTGGCTACGGCGATCGCCCGCACCCAAAACTGTCGAGTTTTAATCAGAATCTTGCTCATAAAAGCATGAAAGAAGCAGAAAAAATCTAACTGGAATGGGCGACTAAAACGCCCGGCTCCCTTTGAAGGGGAATGGTTTTTACAATATCTAGCTTGGCGCAAAATTCCAGATCCGCCGTATTGCCCAACCCCAAAAGCCGCTGACCGTGACTAGCTTTTTGCAAGAGCACATCCAGCGAATCCCGCCACTGCACAAACAGCGCGTGGGCTGCCACCGCCTCATCATTGCCCATCCAATCCTTCGGCAAAATCGGCATTAGCCCCTCAATGACTGCCCCGGCACACACCGTATCCTCCAGGGAATAGCTGCCCTCCCAGCCTGACGACACCATGGCGATCGCCGCCGGCTGTTTCTCCTTTAAAAACTCCACCACCGCCTGGCGATTGGCCAACGCCGCCGTTAACACCATTTTTACCGGCTTAATTTTATTCAGCGCCCGCGTCCCGTTAGTGGTGCTCATAAATAACCGCCGACCCGCCACCGCATCCTTTGTCACATCCAGCGGCGAATTTCCCAAGTCACAGCCGGGCATCATCTTGCCGCCTCGCTCCCCAATACGCACCCGCTTCTCCTTTTCCCACCCCTCGCTGGTGGTCATCAGCTCGTCTAAATCACTAAAGGCTTGCACCGAATCTGCCCCCGCCTCCAGGGCGCAGCACATGGTGGTCGTTGCCCGCAATACGTCAATGGCGATCGCACAGTCAAACGTCTCAGCCGTTGGAAACTCCTCGGGCGCATGGTAAACCGAAATTCTCACAGCCGCTTCCCCGGACCCTTGCCTTATAAAATTCCTCAGCGTTTCCAACTTTACCGCCCCGAATCCCGTAACCAAAATCGTTACAGATCCTTGGGCGATCGCCTCACATCGTTTCAATCCTGTTGGGGGCAAGTTAGTCTGGGAAAGATTAAAATATCTGGGCTACAAAAGGGAATACTCTTGATATCCCTTTAGGCCATGTCTTCACAGATATTGGCTGATGGCTTTCACTGAACGGCGAATAACTGACTCCCACCGCTACGATGCAAACTGAAGCTTTTACTGAGCTGTTCCCTCTTTTTAACGCTGCTAGCCAGGAAACCCTTGAATGGCTCCTTTCCGTAGCGGTTCAACATGACTATCCCCCCAACCGCGCCGTGCTCATGGAAGATTCCTGGGGAAATGCGGTGTACTTTATTTCTTCAGGCTGGGTCAAAGTGCGCCGTTTGTCGGGGGATAAAGATATGACCCTGGCGGTGTTGGGGCGAGGGGATTTCTTTGGGGAAATGGCAATCCTGGATGAGTCGCCACGATCAACAGATGTCATTGCCTTAAGCAATGTGGAACTGTTTAGCATTTCCGCCCAACGCTTTATTCAAACCCTATTCAAAGACGCTCAGCTCCACCATCGGCTGTTACAGCTAATGGTGAAGCGCATTCGTACCAATAATATTCGCCTCCAGCTTCGCCGCAAGCCCCCGGCAATTAAGTTGGCGTACACCTTAGCCAGTTTGGCTCAGCAGTATGGTCAGCAGGTGGATGATGGGTATGAAATGGCGAATCTGCCCCCTCAAGATTTAGCCGATATCAGCGAAATCAATAATGCGGACGATGTGAAGAAGCTGATGGATAAGCTGACGGAGAAAAAGTGGCTGGAAGTGGACGGCACCGGGCGCGTACTGAAGCTGCTTAACCTGCGACAGCTAGCTCAACTTGCCAGTCAGTAAGGGGGCTTGGGGGACGTATCCTTAACGCTGTCGCCGCTGAACGTCAGGACGTGTCATCAATATAATTGCCAGAAGCCTCACCCTGTGGGAAGTACGCGCCCTTTTAAAGGAGAAAGTGCTTAAGGCTGAAACCCTCACAGTTATAGGCTTTGGACTTTAAATGATGACAGCCCCTAGGGCGTGTCATCAGTTGCGTACCAGAAGCCTTACGTGGCAGGGAGTACGCGCCCTCTTATAGGAAAAAGTGCTAGGGGCTGAAATCCTTACAGTTACGAGCTTTGGACTCTAAATGATGACAGCCCCTAGTGAAAGCGACTAAAAGCTAAAGGGAACAAGTAATACTTTGGGACTAGGCTACAGGGCTCGATTTGGGATTTAAACTTAATAGTTAGACAACCCGATCCTAAGGGCTACGCCCACAATAAATGTCTGATTCTTTACTGGCAGACGGGTGTTGCCTTAGGCATATTACCGAGCAAGTTTTATGTCCCCCAGCATTGCTGAATCTTCTATCGCGATCGCCCCTGAACTCCAAGTAGACTCTGCTACGCCTGCTGAAAATCCGGCTCAATTTTCCTACCGCGTAGTTTTCCCCGCGCCCCACACCCACTTTATTGAGGTGGAGTTGGCGATCGCCGCTTGGGATGATGCCGTGCTGGACTTGGTCTTTCCTGTGTGGACACCGGGGTCTTACCTGGTGCGGGAATACTCTCGCCATGTGCAGGATTTCAGCGTTGCGGTGGAGGGTAAGGCGCTACCGTGGCGCAAGCAATCCAAGAATCGCTGGCAAGTGGATTGTAAGGCAATGCCTTCAGGGCAAACACTGACGGTAAAGTATCGGGTCTTCGCTAATGATTTAACGGTGCGCACTAACCATGTGGACGCCACCCATGCCTATTTCAACGGGGCTTGTACATTCTTTTACGTGGAGCGGGATGGCGATCGCCTGGAGCAGCCCTACGACATTACGGTGGTGCTGCCAGAGGGGTGGGCGTCGTCCACAACACTGCCGAAAATCGCTGGGGATGAGACCACCCAAACCTACCGCGCCGATGATTTTGATTGGGTCGTAGACAGCCCCTTTGAAATTGGCACCCACGATGTGATTCCCTTCGAGGCGGGCGGCAAGCGTCATCAGCTCACCATTTGGGGACAGGGTAACCACAACGTGGACAAGTTGGTGGAGGGGTTACAAAAAATTGTTGAGTTCGAAAAAGGGCTATTTGGCGGGCTGCCCTATGATCGCTACACTTTTATGCTGGCGCTGACGGAAAAAAGCTACGGCGGCTTGGAACACAAGGACAACTGCTGCCTGATTTTTCCCCGCTATGGCTTCCGCGGAGGCGACGATTTAGATCGGTTTTGGCAGCTGTGCGCCCACGAATTTTTCCACCTGTGGAACGTCAAACGGCTGCGCCCCAAGGCATTGGAAATTTTTGACTACGACCAGGAAAATTACACGCCGTCCCTGTGGTTCTGCGAAGGGGTCACCAGCTACTACGATCCCCTAATTCCCTTGTGGGCAGGCATTTACAACCGCAAAACCTATCTCCACCATATGGGGATGGAAATGACCCGCTACCTGTACACCCCTGGTCGCAAGGTGCAGCCCCTGGCGGAGTCCAGCTATGACGCCTGGATTAAGCTTTATCGCCAGGAAGCCCACAGCGGCAATAACCAAATTTCCTATTACGTAAAAGGGGCGATGGTGACGCTGCTGCTGGATCTGCGGATTCGCATGAATTCCGGGGGCGATCGCTCCTTCGATAACGTGCTGCGGCGACTATGGGAAGACTTCGGCAAGGACGAAATTGGCTACACTCCCGAAGAGCTTCAAAGCGTACTCAATGACGTGGCGGGCGAAGATTTATCAGAGCTGTTGCATCGTTATCTTTACACCACCGAGCGGCTGCCCCTGGCGGAAACCTTGGCGGAATTTGGCATTGAGCTAAAAAACAATGCCGAATCTCAGCCCCCCTATTTGGGCATTCGTCCTAAGGTAATGGGCGGTCGCGTCGCTGCAAAATTTGTGGAGCTGGATTCGCCTGCCTACAACGCCGGCATCGACCCCAACGATGAAATCCTTGCCCTTAATGGACTGAGAATTATGCCCGGCAAGCTACTGGACCGGCTGCGGGATTATCAACCGGGCGACGCCATCACCTTGACCTGCTTTAAGTCCGACCAGCTGGTGGAATTTACGATTACCCTGGGCGATCGCCAGCCCACCAAGTACACCCTGGTGCCCATCAAAGAGCCCACCCCAGCCCAGAAGGAACGCCTAGAACAGTGGCTGGGGAAGGAATAGGGGGAAACAAATAAGCCCTACGGTCGAGTAACATTTGCCGGGAACTGACCCCGGAAATTTCCCGGTGGATCGTAGTGGCAGGTGACGTAGTAGGCATTGAAATTGCGCCCTCGTAGGTTCTTGGTGCCCTTAGCGACGCCACAGCCTAGGCGAGTGCTGGATTTCCACACCACCTGGGTGAAGTGCCCCGTGGCAGCAGAAAATCCCGGTCGACTGTAGTTGTAGTCCTCAATTTCGTCGTACCAGCCCTTAACGGCTTCGGCCACAACGGCACTTTCGGATAGGTTTCCGGTGGTGTAGGACACGTACAGGTTTTCGCCAGCTCCGTTACGGGCACTGCGATCGCTATGTTGGAAATTTCCCGTCCGTGCCATTCGCGCTGACCAGGCTTGGGCACGAGCAGCCATTGCGCGGTTGTACCTTAGAGCGGGCACCCCGTGGCGGGAACGGTAACGGTTGTGGGAGTTCAGGGCAGTGTCGCCGACGCTTTTGCCCAGCTCTGATGTAGAGACTTCGGCTGTGGAGACTTCGGCTGTGGAGACTTCGGCAACGGTTGTGGATTGGCTAGCGCTGGAAATAACGGGATTTAGGGCAACACCAGCGGCGGTTAGGGCGATCACGGCAGACAGAATCCGTTTAAAACTGCGTTTCGGCGTCATGGTTTTTAAATCCATTGTTGAGACACCCCTTTTATGTAGTGTTCCTAGGGGTGTCGTCCCCTGATGCGTGCCAAAAAATAAGCTGGTCAGGACTTACGCAAGACATGCTGTTTGAGGACAAAAGCGAAGTTGTATCGACTTCTCTCCTTGGTAAGGGGGGCTTTGCGTAAGTGCTGCTGGTCTTTGTGGGTGAAAGGGAGGTGATCGCCGCGTCCCCATTCTTGCCCCCATAAAGCAAAAGCCAGCACTCCAAAGAATGCTGGCTTTTGCTGCTGCGATTGAGGCGATCGCCCCAAAATAGCCAACTCTCCTATGACAACTTGGTCAAAATGCCAAGAAGCTTCTTGGTGCTGGGCTTAAGCAGGGTGCGGCGATAGGCATCAGCAGCCCGCTTCACGCAATCCGCCTGGGTTGGATAAGGGTGAATCACGCTAGACATGGCGCTTAGCCCAATTTTATTGACGATCGCCGTGGTCAGCTCGCTAATAGTTTCCCCGGCATGGCGAGACACCATCGTTGCCCCCAAGATTTCATCGGAGCCGCGCTTATGGATCACCTTTAAAAAGCCGTCAGTTTCACCATCGGCCAATGCCCGATCCACACCGCTCATATCAATTTTGATGGTGGTGGTATCAAAACCCTTCGCCTGGGCTTCCTCCTCCGATAAACCGGTACGGGCAATTTCAGGGTCGGTAAAGGTTACCCACGGCATCACCAAATCGCTGAGCTTAGACTTGCCCAAGCCGAAGGGGGAGAAGAACGCATTTTTCAGCACAATCCGCGCTGCCGCATCCGCCGCGTGGGTAAACTGCCAAGCCATGCAAATATCGCCCGCCGCAAAAATGCGCTTATTAGTGGTTTGCAGATAATCATCCACAACCACGCCACGCTTGTTGTACTGCACGCCCACCGCTTCCAGGTTTAACCCTTCCACATTGGGCGATCGCCCGGCACCCATCAAAATCTCATCCACTTCAATGGACTCCACCTGCCCCTCGGAGTTGGTGAACTCCAGCACCTTACCGCCATCGCTGCGATAGGCTCGGCGCAGGGTCATCCCCGTCACCAAATTCACCCCATCTTCTTCCAAAGATTTTTGCACCAGCACCGCCGCATCGGGATCTTCCTTGTTGAGAATATAGGGGCGACGATGCAGCAGGGTGACGTTGGAACCGAGGCGCTGGAATGCCTGAGCCAGCTCGCAACCGATTGGACCTGCGCCAATAACTGCCAGGCGCTCCGGGCGCTCCGTCAGGCTAAAGACGGTTTCGTTCGTTAAAAAGCCCACCTCTTCGATGCCTTCCACCGGCGGACGGGTTGCCCGGGCTCCGGTAGCAATTACGGCTTTTTTAAACCGCAGCTTATTATCGCCAACGCCAATGGTATTGCCATCAATAAACTTGCCGCCACCGAGAAAAACATCGACGCCAATTTTGCTAAAGCGCTGAGCGGAATCGTGATGGGAAATCCCAGCCCGCACTTCCCGCATCCGTTCCATCACCTTCGGGAAATTAACATTAGCGCGATCTACTGGCTCAACGCCCAGGGGACCAGGGTTCAGCATATCCGCCGCTGCCCGTCCGGACCGAATCAAACATTTTGAAGGTACACAGCCCACGTTCAGACAGTCGCCGCCCATTAGGTGGCGCTCCACCAGGGCAACTTTCAAGCCAATATCTAGCCCCGCTGCCCCCGCTGCTGCCACCAGCCCGGCAGTCCCGGCTCCAATCACCACCAGGTCATATTCCGCAGCTGGCTTCGGGTTCACCCAGTCAGGCGGATGGACATGATCCACCAGTGCCTGGTTGTGCACGTCCTGGGGAGGCATGAGGAACGAATGGCTTGTGACCATAAAAAGGTATCTCCAAAACAACAGCGACCCGAGTTCTTTATGAGCGCCCTGACAGCTTCAGCTCGCTGCAAACCCGAAAGAGACTTAAGCGCCAGCGATGATCGACGGCAAGCGCAAAATGCCACAGTCTCCTTAGTTTTAGCCCGCGAGAGTGGAAGTTGTTGGTTGTTAGGATTGGGGGATAGGGACACAGGCGATGGGGTGAAAACCGAACCATGGACCAGCAGTACGATGCACTGATTGCGGCGGGAAAAGAGGCTGCTAAGAATAAGAATTGGACGGAGGCGATCGCCCAATTTTCCGCTGCAATCGACCTATGTCCAAACCTGGCAGAGGGTTACTATCACCGGGGATTAGCCCAGTTTGATGCGGGTCAGTCCCAGCTAGCTGCCTTTGATTACGGTAAGGCGTTGGAACTGCTGCCGGACTACCCCGAAGCGCTGTACGGTCGGGCGCTGGTGCGGGTGGTGCTGGGGCATTTGGTGGGGGCGATCGCAGACTTAACCCGCTTAATAGAAATTTCACCGGATCACGCTGCCGCTCACGAACTTCAGGGCACGGTGTTACGAAAACAGGGAAAACGGGAGCTGGCGATTAATAGCTTTCGCAAGGCAGCAGAGTTGTATTTAGACCGGCGACTTCCCGAGGACGTTAAGCGTTGCCTGGCGCAAATAGAAAAGCTAAAGCCGAGGACCGAGGGAACTGCCCCGACGGCTAAGGCGGAAAATCCTGCCCCGTTAGCGAATCCAGAGCAATTTTATGGGCAGTGCTTGGAGCGGGCGGAAAAGGGCGATGCGAAAGGGGCAATGGCAGAGCTGGATTGGGCGATGCAGTTGGATGGGCAGGACGGGGCAGCGCTCACCTGTCGCGGTATCGTCAAGCTGAAGCTGGAAGACTGGATGGGGGCGATCGCTGATTTCAACGCCGCTTTGCAAATTAACCCGGAGGATATGGCGGCGGTGCGAAATCGGGCGCGGGCGAAGTTACTGGGCGGCGATTTTGGCGGGGCACAAACGGATTTGGAGCGGGCGGCCCAGACAAATCCCGACGATCCCTTTGTGTTTGCTATCCGTGGTGAAATTGCTCAAGCGAAGGGGGATTATCTTGGGGCAATAAAATTCTACGGGGAAGCCATCGAGCGCGACGATCAGAAGCCAAAATTCTATCTGGCTCGTGCCCAGGGCTATGCCCGCATTGAGGAGCTAAAGCGAGCCCTGGAGGATTACCAACACGCCGCCACGTTTTATTCGGAAAATGACCAGTGGGACGAGTACCGCAAAACCCTGGAGGCGATGAAAAAGCTGCAAAGCTCGGTGCCCACCAGCGCCCAAACCGCCAGCGCTGACAATACTCCCGCCAAAAATCCCCTCAAGCAGCGGCTGCGGTATTTGGTGGGCGGGCAGTGGGCGCTAGCGGAGCGGCTAATTGACCAGGCAAAGGACCACTGGCCGGGAATGCCAGAGGATTGGTATATCGAAAAGGTGCTTTATGATTTAGAGCGCGATCGCCCAGAGTAGCTTCAAAAATATAGTGAGTTGCGCAAAACACAGAACACTTTTGACCTGCTCAATCGAGGCTAAACCCGCACTATTTGCTTCGCAAACGCTGCGCGAACGACTACGTGGTGGCTGAGGACTTCGGCTACGCTCAGCCACCACGTAGTCGAAGTCCTCAGTGATCGCTGACTGTTCTATTAATTCAGCAATTGACTATAGCCTCAGAAATAGCCGTAAAAGCCGCCAACCCTAAAATTGATATCGCGCCCCTCCTGGATCAAGGCGCTTGTCCACATAGCGTTTACCCCAACGGATAGCCTGTTCCCGACTATCTGCCCGAGGGACGGCGATCGCGCTACCGAGCTTGTGACTAGCCCACACCGAGAAAATAATCTGGTCACCCACCTGCCCCTGGGTGATTTCCAGCGTCCAAGAACGGTAAGGAAACGACAGCACCTTGTGGGGAAAATCGGGCTCAGGGGACATCATGGGACAGCAAACCTCGGCGCTGGTGAATGCTAAATGAACGCCAAACCAAACGCTGGCTTCTAAGACGCTAAATCAACGGTGAAACAAGGGGCGGAGTTAAACAACAAAGCCAGATACAAAACGGTCGAACATCACCCCAACATTAATAAACCCACAATCATTTCAACAGCACCGTCAGGGCATACTGGGCAATCTCAATGTCTCTCCGCGTCTCAACTTCAACCTCATAAATGCCATCCGCCGGGACAAAAATCTCTGCCTCTTTCACCAATTCCGCCACCACGCGCCCCTGAGGATCCCGCACCGTAAATCGAGCGCCATCCTCTTCGCTGGCGATCGCCATTTCCAACTCCCCCGGACGGGACGTTACCAGCCAGGTGGAGGATTGCCCCTCCTGAACCACCCCCTCAGCGAACCCCTCCCCCGTGGAAATCTCCAGGGACAACGCCCGCGGCTCAACGGGATCCACCGGCATCGTTACCCGAGGGTCGATGGCCCCCACCGTTGTCTCCACTTCCCCCTCCGACTCATTGGTTTCAATGGTGGGGTCAATATTTGGGTCAGAATCAGCGGTGCCAAAGGAGGCGGCACGGGGAGCGCTGCCCACAGAAGCCGGCGATCGCACCTCAAAATCATCCTCTTCCTCAACCCCTTCCAGCGCTTCGCCTTCAAAGCCACCCGCCGGATCAATCTCCACCGCCAGCTCATAGGGGCGCTCCGGTCGAAACCCCTGCACCGAAATGCCATAACGCCCTTCCTGCGGCACTTCCCACGTCACCGTGTTGCCCCCCGATGCCACCACCTCGCCATCTTCATCCAGGATTTCCAGGCGCGATCGCAGAAAATTCCCCAATAGCCGCACCTGGATCCGCCCCGGCACCAACTCAATACTCCAAATATCCTTCCCATCCGACTCCAACAACCCTCGCGCCCGACCGCGCAACCCGTCCACGCTCATCACCACCTGGGGCAACCCATCCTCCGACGGGCTCACCTGATCGTCATCCACAACCACCTGTCCCGTCACCGCCGGAACCGCCCGTACCGCCTGGGCACCGGTCCCCGGATCCTCCATCCACCCCCCTAACCGTCCCACGGGAATTGCCGCCGACCCCCACCGGGTGCGCTGCACCGAATTAACCGGGCGCGGCGGTGGACAACCAATATCCAACCGCGCCCCCGTGGGCATCACCGTGCCGCACAGTCGCGCCCCCTCCAGCCGTGCCCCCGTTAAATCACTGCCCCACAAAAACGCCCCGCTTAAATCCACTTCCCGCAAATCCGCCCCCCGCAGATTCACCCGCACCAAAATCGCCTCGCGCAAATCTGCCCCCCGCAACTGGGCATTAAACAGGCTCTGTCCCGTTAAATCATTGCCCCGCAAATTACAGCCCACACAAGCCCCCGTACGCAGCAGCATTTCTCGGTTCAAAGTTTGCATGCGCGACACCTCCGCCGCCTCTTCCGGCACGTTGGCGTGGACTTTCCCCGCCGTGGCGATCGCCCCAAAGGTGCCCAACACCGCCAACATCCCACCGGCAAAGCTTTTGAAATGCATATTGCGACAAAAAATAGCCATAACCTACACCAAACGGGAGACATTTCGATGCCCCAATGCTAACCGGTCACTGCGAAGGATGCCCCTTTAAAAAGCCATTGGGTAAATATCCGCTCACACCTCACCAACCTAAGGATATTTCCAGGAAAATTCAGTAATTGCATAAATTCAATGCGAAAAAATATTCCGGACTGTGCCTTTGACATGGATGGAAATTTTGACTGGGTGGAGAAAGGTTGGGGATCGCCAGGGACACTGCTTTTTTCACAAAGGCTTATAAACAGGGGCTTATAGCCATCGAAATGGTTTTCACCACGCACCAGCAGCGCTGAATTTAACGGCTCCCACCCCTTGAAAAGCAGTAAAAAAATAAAACATGGCACCTATGCAAAAAACGCACCGCCAAACAAATGTTATCTAAGTTACAAAACTCGATTATTCCCTCCCATAGAATGCGCACAACTTGATGCCTATTGCCTAAAGACAAGGGCGAAAAGAAACATTTTGTCCGGTTTGAACTATTGCTTTTGCAAAATGTTCTAGCTATCACTGGCACCACCGGACAGCTCAATGGATAGGTAATAATATCTACCGGCAATCACCGAGGAAAAGCCTTTAGGGGGGAATGTCTGAGGTGAATGCAAAAGCACAAAAACAGTATTGATTTCTACTGTTTTCCAAGACTTCCACGACCGAAATTCCATACGGCCAATGACCTCAGTAACTCCACTTGAACAAAAGAAGGCGAATGGTTTCGCCAAATTCATTAGCAAATTCTTAGGTCGTGGAGGAGAAAACGTTATCTTCCCTGCCCTGGGTTTCTTCGCTGTTTTAATTGTTTGGAGCATTGTTGCCAAACTGACGGAAGGCAATTTAAGTAAGCTTCCAAGCATTGAAAAAACCATTCAAGACAGCATTCCATATCTAGAAAACTTCTTTTCCACCACCACCGGTGATGAAGGAATTTTCTTCCTAACCCTTTACAGCCTGGGACGGGTTGCCATTGGATTTGCGATCGCCACCATTATTGCTGTGCCCCTAGGGTTCTGGGTGGGCACCTCTCAAAAAGCGTCCAAAGCCATCATGCCCCTGGTGCAAATCGGTAAGCCCATTTCTCCTTTGGCATGGCTGCCCGTCGGTATCGTGATCTTCTCTGCCTTTGAGAATCAAGATTTACCAGCCGTTTTTGTCATCGTTGTCACTTCTCTGTGGTCAACGTTGATTAACACTGCACTGGGCGTTCAAAAAATCCCCTCAGACTACTGGAACGTAGCCCGAGTTCTCAAAATGTCGAAGCTGCAGGTGGTTACAGAAATCATCATTCCCTCAACGCTGCCCTACATCTTTAGCGGTTTGCGCCTAAGTTTGGGAACTGCATGGCTTGTAATTGTTGCGGCGGAGATGTTGACCGGAGGCACCGGAATTGGCTTCTTTGTGTGGGACGTGTACAACACCGGCGATATCAGTTTGGTTGTGTTCTCCCTGCTCGTTATTGGAGTTGTGGGACTGCTGCTAGACCAGTTTGTTGCCTGGGTTGAGCGTATGCTTATTGGCCAAACCACCGCCCAAGGTTAATACCCACGCCATGGTGGGGCTTGGTTCACATCACCAGCCCTGTCGTGGCGAGTTCGCTCCTCTTTACGCCATCACACCTTCGCCATAGAACAGTTCCCTGCATCTTGCGCTTAGGTTCTGTCGTCATTTAAGCCTTAAAGCCTCTATTCACAAGGGTTTCAGCCCCGGAACATTTTGTTTTTCAAAACATTTTGTTTTTCAAAACATTTTGTTTTCAAGGGGCGTGCACTCCCACTGCGTAACGCTTCTGGCACTGAATTGATGATCCCCTAGCCGATGACATGCCCTAGCCTTCGAAAACTTTTGTGAAAGATAGGTTTAAGGGATTTAACCATCCTCCCCCTTTCTTAAACAGTTTTACCTCTAGGGAGTCAAAGGTGACGTATCACGCAGATTTCTGTGTGGCGGCAAAGCAAATTCACTACTTACTTACGAGCGGTTTAACCCGAAGAGAAGAACCTATGACTCTAAATCGTCGTCAATTTTTGAAGTATTCCAGTTTGGCTGCTGCTGGTTTTACCTTCGCAGCTTGTACCGGTGGCGGGGGTGATGACCAGCCTGCCGGTGAGGGTGAATCATCCGGCGGTGAGGGACAGGTGCTAGGACGGGCTGAAGTTCCCGACTTTGGCACCTTGGAAAAAACTGATTTAACCATCGGCATTATTCCATTAACGGACTGTGCTCCCTTGGTTGTTGCCAAGGAAAAGGGCTTCTTCGAGAAGTACGGTCTAAACGTCACCATCAGTAAGGAAGCGAGCTGGGCAACGGTTCGTGACGGACTGATTCAAGGGCGCTTGGATGCTTCCCACGCCCTGTGTGGTATGCCCCTGTTGACCGAGTTGGGGCCCGATAAGGCTCCCATGCGATCGCTAATGATGCTGGACCGTAACGGTAACGGCATGACCCTATCCAAGAATGCTTGGGACGCGGGTATCCGCCCTTGGTACGAGTACGCCAGCTTTGACGAGTTTGGCGCTGAGTACAAGAAGTACATCACCGGCCAGGGTGAGCCTCCCACGTTTGCCATGGTGTTCCCGTCCTCCATGCACAACTACAACACCCGCTACTGGATGTCCGCCATGGGCATCGATCCTGAGAAGGACGTGAAGCTGATTGTGATTCCGCCCCCGCAGATGGTGGAGAATATGAAGGCGGGTACCATGGACGGCTACTGCGTGGGTGAGCCTTGGAACCAGCGGGCTGTGTTCGATGGTGTAGGCTTCACCGCCACCGTTGATCGCGATGTGTGGCAAGGGCACCCTGAGAAGGTGCTGGGTACCATGCAGTCCTGGATTGATGAGAATCCCAACACCGCCAAAGCCATGGTCGCAGCCGTGATTGAGGCTTGCGAATATTGCGATGTTATGGACAACCGTCTGGAGATTGTGGAGATTATTTCTCGCCGTCCCTACGTGAACGCCAAGGTTGATTACGCTAAGGCGTCCATGACCGGAACCTACAACTACGGTGGTTTCGACAACGAGGATCGGGTGAAGAAGATCCCTGACTTCAACCTGTTTAATTTCATCGAGACCGACTATATGACCGGTCCCGATAATGCCAACTATCCTTGGAAGTCCCACGGTGTGTGGCTATTAACCCAGATGATTCGTTGGAATCAGCTGCCGGATATTAAGGAGTATCCCGCTGACGCCGATGAAATTATCGAAAAGGTATTCCCCCCCACGGTGTATATGGAAGTGGCCGATGCGCTGGGTATTGAGTATCCCAGTGAGCGGGACAAGGTGGAGCCAGGCTCTGTATTTATCGACGGTCGTGAATTTGATCCTTCTGACCCGGTGGGCTATATCAACGGCTTTGATATTCGCGCGGGTCGTCCTCGCACCTATGCCTTTAGCTAAGGGCATGGGGAGCCGAAGACACTGTGACTCCAAGTGTCTTCGGTGAAGGACGTTGTTGCTCCAGTCTTTGGACTTGCAAGTCTTTGGGCTGACGACGCTAAATCTAGCGGGGGCAAACTTCCCCGCTAGGGCCTATGGCAAACGCTGGGTTTTATTTAGGAGCTGTCACCAATTAAATCTCAAAGTCACGAGCTATAAGGGGTTTCAGCCCCTAACACTTTTTGTTTAAAAAGGGCGTTTACTCCCCACTGTGTAAGGCTTCTGGCACTGAATTGATGACACGCCCTAGCTGAATTTTATTTAATTGTTATCGGTTACGCTGCCGACTCTCACCATGCCTTCGTTTCTAGAAGTTGACCACGTTGATCGCGCCTTTGATTTGCCCAGTGGTGGTCAATACGTTGCCCTAAAAAATATTTCGCTACAGGTCCAGCAAGGGGAGTTTATTTCCCTGGTTGGACACTCGGGTTGTGGCAAATCCACCCTATTGAATATTGTGGCGGGGCTTGACCAGCCCACCGAGGGCGGTGTGGTTTTGGAAGGACGGCAGGTGGATAGTCCGGGGCCGGACCGGATGGTGGTGTTTCAAAATTACTCGCTGTTGCCTTGGAAGACGGTGCGGCAGAATATTGAGCTGGCGGTAACCACAGCCTGCAAGGAGCTGTCGACGGCGGCGCAGAAGGAGGCCGTTGAGCACCATATCAAAATGGTGGGGTTGGATCATGCGGCGGATAAGTATCCGGCTCAGATTTCTGGGGGGATGAAGCAGCGGGTGGCGATCGCCCGAGCCCTGGCCATTCGTCCCAAAATTTTGCTGTTGGATGAGCCCTTTGGTGCGCTCGATGCGCTGACTCGCGGTGGTTTGCAAGAGCAACTGATGCAAATTTGTGAGGAGTGCAAGATTACTTGCATTATGGTGACCCACGATGTGGACGAGGCGTTGCTGCTGAGCGATCACGTGGTGATGTTGACCACGGGACCGGCGGCCCATATTGGTCAAATTTTAGACGTGGATATCCCTCGACCTCGCCAGCGCATGGAGGTGGTTAATCACCCCAGCTACTACGCCATGCGCAACGAGATGGTGTATTTCCTTAACCAGCAAAAGCGCACCAAGAAACGCAAAGAACAGCGCCCAGCGCCGGTGCCTGCGGCGGTGCCCAATGCGGCTGGTTTGGAAAAAGTGGATCTGGAGCTGGGCTTTATTCCCCTAACGGACTGTGCGCCGTTGGTGGTGGCGAAGGAGAAAGGATTCTTTGAGAAGCACGGACTGACGGGGGTTAACCTGGTGCGCAAGCCCAGTTGGAAAGCCATTTCCCACGGGATCAGCACGGGCAGTTTGGATGCGGCGCAGATGGTGGCAGGAATGCCCATTGCCATGACCTTGGGGGCGGGCGATCGCGATCCGGTGACCACGCAAATTTCCATGGTGCTATCCCGAAACGGGAACGCCATTACCTGGAGCAAGCGCCTGTACGACCAAGGCATCACAGACCTGGCCACCTTTAAAAATTACATTGCCCGCGACCCGGATAAGGTGCACACCTTTGCGATGGTGCATCCGGCGTCCATGCACAACTTGGTGCTGCGATACTGGCTAGCGTCGGGAGAAATTGACCCCGATTGGGATTTGAGCGTGGCGATCGTGCCGCCGCCCCAAATGGTGGCTAACCTGAAAGCCAGCAATATTGACGCCTACTGTGTGGGTGAACCCTGGAACTCGCTGGCGGTGGCTCAAGGGTTGGGCGTGGTATTGAAAACAGACCTAGAGCTGTTCCCGGGGCATATTGAAAAGGTGCTGGGGGTCAAAGAGGAGTGGGCGCAGAAGTATCCCAGAACCCACGTGGCGCTGATTTCTGCCCTGTTGGAAGCCTGCGAATACTGCGACGATCGCCGCAACCGCGAGGAGATTGTGGATATGCTGGCTCGCACTGAGTATGTGGGCGCATCACCGGAGACCATCGCTCCAGGGTTTGCCTATCCCTATAAGCGTGGCTTGGGAGAAGATGCGAAGGAAGAGGTGGCTTACAACCAATTCTTCGTGAATAAAGCAAATTGCCCTGACTTTGTGCAGTCCCTGTGGACCTTGGCGGAAATGGCTCGCTGGGAAGTGGTGCCGTTCCCCCGCAACTGGGTGGAGTTTGTGGAGCGCATCAATGACACCACTGCCTTTGCTGAAGCGGCGAAGGGATTGGGGCTGCCTTCGGGAGAGCGCGATCGCTTACCCATTCAGTTCTACGACGGCAAGGTATTTGATCCCAATGATCCCATTAGTTACCTAGACAGCCTGGGCATTAAGCGCAGCGTACGGGTGGAAGAAATCCGGATGGACGAGGTGTTTGCCTGCTCCATCAGCCTGCCTGAGCCCTAACGGTCCCTGACTTTTGGTGTTTTTTGGTGTTTCCCCACCGTCCCTCAATACCAGGGCCCACTACCGGAACCCACTAAGAGATTTACACCGCTAATAACGCGACGTTCCCACTGCTTCCCCACGTTCCTAGACCCCGACAACGTTATGCAAACCTTGACAAATACACCCCAAGAGTCCGCCGAAGCGCGGTCTGAGCCCGTGTTTCTTCAAATTGACGGCGTTTCTAAAAGCTATCCCACCCCAAACGGGGTTTATCCCGTGCTGGATGGCATTGACCTTAATGTGCAAAAGGGACAGTTTGTGTGTGTTATTGGGCACTCAGGCTGTGGTAAGTCCACCTTGCTAAATATGGTGGCAGGGTTTTTGGAGCCCACGGAGGGGGAAGTGCGGCTGGAGGAAGCAAAAATCGTCGAGCCGGGGCCGGACCGGATGGTGGTGTTTCAAAACTATGCCCTGCTGCCTTGGAAGTCGGTTTATGACAATGTGTACCTGGCGGTAAAGACGGTTTACAAGGACAAAAGCAAGGAAGAAATCCACGACATCACCCAAAAGCACCTGGAAATGGTGGGGTTGACGGAGGCGGCAAATAAAAGCCCGTCGCAAATTTCCGGGGGAATGAAGCAGCGGGTCTCCATTGCTCGGGCGTTGGCTATTCGTCCCAAGGTGCTGATTTTGGATGAGCCTTTTGGTGCCCTAGATCCCATCACCCGTGAAGAACTGCAGGATGAGCTTCTCGACATTTGGCGGGAGCATGAGCTGACGGTGTTGATGATTACCCACGATATTGATGAGGCGCTGTACTTGGCGGATCGTCTGGTAATGATGACAAATGGTCCGGCAGCGCAAATTGGTGAGGTGATGGAAATTCCCTTTAACCGACCTCGAGCTCGTGATCGCATGATGGAAGATCCTCGCTACTACGAGCTACGGAACTACGCTTTGGACTTCCTGTTCCGCCGCTTTGCCCACGACGATACGTAAGTTGAGTAAGCAACTAGGGTATGTCATCAATTAAGTGCTGGAAGCTTCACACAGTGAGGGATCTAGACCCTTTCAAAATAAAGCAATTAGGGGCTGAAACCCTTGTTTTTACTGGCTTTGAGCTTTGGATGATAATCGCCCCTAGAAGTAATGGCGTATTGATAAAAAGGTTTAGGGGATCGCCTAGACGATGCTCCTAGTGCTTTGACCTTGAATCGTCGGCTTTGTGGTGTGGCGAAGCAATTTCTCTAGAGCTATTTTCCGCAGCGTTTTCGACTTCTTGCCTAATGCTGGGCGGCAAAAAAGGTCGAAAAGATTAGTCGAAAAGATCATTAGAAAGTCATCAAACCGAGACCAATCTGCTCCATAAGGTTGGTCTCAATTGTAATTTTTGTTTCTATTGTTCTGTATTGAATCTTCCATTTCTTTTGCGCTCCAATATTATTGTTGGTGTGGCTTTATTGATATAGCTTTCACTCTATTTTTGCTGAGTGGCAAAATTGCACTGAAGCTTGCCAGTAACCCTAACTAAGAATTTTTATCAGCTCATTTTTTATCCTTTTTTCTCAACCCGTTTCTGGTAATGAGTGACTCCTCATCTTTGTCGGTGACATCTCCCGTAAAAACGGCTCCCTCCAACACCATTCCTGCCCGGGCTGTTTCTATTCCGAACGATGCTCCTGTTGATTCTTCCACTGAGAAGGCGACAGCGGCGGTTAAAACAGCCTGTCCTTACTGTGGCGTGGGGTGTGGTTTGGAGGTGCTGCCGCCGCCGGAGGACTCAAATAAAGGATCGAAGGTGCGGGGTGATCGCGAGCATCCCTCTAGCCAGGGCATGGTGTGTGTGAAAGGGGCGACGATTTTAGAGTCCCTAGATAAGGATCGGCTGCTGCATCCGATGATGCGGGAGTCCTTGGACGATGACTTTAAGCAGGTGACCTGGGACGAGGCGCTGGATGCTATTGTGTCGCGGATGCAGGAAACGCTGGACACAATGGGACCAAAGGGCATCTGCATGTACGGGTCCGGTCAGTTTTTGACAGAGGACTATTACATTGCCCAGAAGCTGATGAAAGGTTTCTTGGGTACCAATAATTTTGACGCCAATTCTCGCCTGTGTATGTCGTCCGCGGTGGCGGCCTACAAACAAAGCTTTGGTTCCGACGGTCCCCCCAACTGCTACGACGATTTGGAGCTGACCGATTGTTTGTTTGCCATCGGCACCAATACGGCTGACTGTCATCCGATTATTTTTAACCGATTCCGCAAAATCCATAAAACCAATCCAGAGGTAAAGCTGGTGGTGGTGGATCCTCGGAAAACGGCGACGGCGAAGGTGGCGGATTTACATTTAGCCATTCGACCGGGGAGCGATGTGGATTTGCTCTACGGCATGGCCCATTTGTTGCTGAAGTGGGGGGAGATTGCGCCAGATTATATTGCCGCCCACACCGCGGGCTTTGAGGAGTTTCGCGATCGAGTGCAGGAGTATCCGCCGGAGCTGGTGGCAACCCGATGTGGTATTGCCCAAGAGGACTTGGAGCAGGCGGCTCGTTACTGGGCGAATTCCCAGCGGGTACTGTCCCTGTGGTCTATGGGGATCAACCAATCTTCCGAAGGCACCGTTAAGGCGCGCAGCATTATTAATTTGCATTTGATGACTGGGCAAATTGGGCAGCCGGGGGCGGGGCCATTTTCTTTGACGGGGCAGCCTAACGCTATGGGAGGACGGGAAGCTGGGGGGCTGGCAAATTTATTGCCTGGCTATCGAGATGTGGCTAACGCGGAGCATCGGGCAACGGTGGAGCAGTTTTGGGGGCGACCAGCGGGCAGCATTGACGACAAGGTGGGGTTGACGGCGTGGAAGATGGTGGAGGCGCTGGAGCAGGACCAGGTGGGGATTTTGTGGATTGCTGCCACTAATCCGGCGGTGAGCTTTCCGAGCTTAGACCGAGCTAAAGCTGCGTTTCGGCGATCGCCCTTTACGGTTCACCAGGACGCCTACTACCCAACGGAAACGGCTGCCTACGCCCATCTGATTTTGCCTGCGGCTCAGTGGGGAGAGAAGTCGGGCACGATGACCAACTCGGAGCGGTTTGTGACCTATATGCCGGTGTTTCGCGAGGCCCCTGGGGAGGCACGGCCAGACTGGGCAATTTTTGCGGAGGTGGGGCGACGGCTGGGTTTTGTTGACGCGTTCTCTTTTGAAGACGCGGCGGCGGTGCACCGAGAATTTGTGCAAATTACGGCGGGGCAGCCCTGTGACTCTACCGGGCTAAGCCATGAGCGTTTGGCGAAGCAACCCCTGCAGTGGCCATTTCCAGCGGATCAAGATCAGTCTGGAAAAAATAGCTATGGGAGTAATGGCAGCGGCGTCAATGGAAACGGAGCTAATGGCAATGGAGCTAAAGGCAATGGAGCGGGCGATCGCGATCGCCCCTCGTCCCCGTTAAATTCAGCAGATTCCCAAGAGCCCAAGCGACTTTACACGGATGGTCGATTCAACACTCCAGATAGACGGGCAAGGTTTTGCAGCTCTGCACCGACAGGGTTGGCTGAGCCCACAACGGAGGAGTTTCCCTTTGTGTTTACCACCGGGCGGCTTTATGGACACTGGCACACCCAAACCCGCACCGGTCGTATTCCACGCATTGGCAAAATGCACCCGGAGGCATTTTTGGAGATTCACCCTGGCGACGCTGAGAAGCTGGGGTTAGCTAATGAAGACTGGGTGGTGGTTAAGTCGCGCCGAGGGCAGGGGCGTTTCCGTGCAAAGGTGACCGAGGCGATCGCCCAAGGAACGGTATTTGCTCCCATGCACTGGGGGGCATTGTGGGCCACCCAGGCGGAAGTTAACGCTCTGACCCACTCGGAAGTGTGTCCCAGCTCAAAGCAGCCGGAATTAAAGGCCTGCGCCGTCCATTTAGCCCTCGACACTGGGGCCAAGACCTCACAAAGTACGTCTAAGCACTCGCGAAGCAAGAAAAAGTGACAAGGTGATTCGCAATTACGATTCGCACTTAATTGTTTCGCGATTAACAATATGGCCGCTAATGGCACCGAGGGGAGTTGAAGCGCAGGTATAAGCCTTGAAAGCCAGTGTGATGGGGATGTGACGCAGACGCTGCGCAGATGATTTCGCTCAGTTTTTAAGGATTTTCAACGCTCTCTTTTTGGGGGGGCAAATGACCACGAGGACCGAAAAAGTATCGAGCACTAAAAAGGCACTCCCCGAAGAGAGTGCCTGGGTCTGTGCCCTGTCAGCAAATATTGGCTTTGGAAGTCCTGAAATTCAGAATTAGAGTTTTAAAAAATCAAAAAACTATTCCTGAACTTTGGGACGGGGTTTCGCAGGACGAGGAGTGCTGCGAGGATGCTCGGATCGGGGAGCACCGGGGCGATCGCCACGACCAGAGGGATAACCACCGCCGGGGCGACGACCTTTGCCACTGGGGGCAAACTTTTTGCGCTTCTGGGGCGGTAGGGCTCCCATGGAGGTGCCGGACAAAATCGTAAGCTGGTCCTCCTTACGCATCACCTGGATATCCCAGAAGTGACCCACGGCGCGATCGCCCAAACTGCCTTCTAAACGCAGCTTAAACGCCTTGCCTTTGTGCTTCGGCGGGCGTGGCTGCTGCTTAATTTGCACCATCACGTAGTTCTCATCCTTTGCCTGGAGAACCACCTCACCCCGAATGGAAAATCCATCTTCCGGTACGTGATAGGGAATTGGCTTCGGTCGCGATCGCCCTGCTTTCGGCGCGGACTGATCGGGATCGCCCGGAGAAGCAGGACGCGCAGGCTTGGCTAGGCGAGTCACCTGAGGCTCTGTCGCATCTCCAGCATCATCACTATCGACAACCGCCTCATCGACGGTGCTGTCACCAGCGTCATGATCCGTACTGACTTCCGTTTCTTCGCCACTGACGTCTTCCGTCATGCCCTCAGGGGACTCTTCTTCGGCACCCTTGCTAAGGGTTTCTGGCTCCCAAATTCCCACAATTTGCATATGCAAATTTTCAGCGCGAGTGCGGGGATACACCACCCAAAGATGGTCAACGTTTAAGTCAACGTGCTTTTTTAGCAGGCTCATGACTCGCCCCAGCAGCACCGTATTAACCGTGGTGCCGTCGCTGGTCACCATATGCCCTTTAGTAAACTGGTCCACGTCGGGTACGTAGCGCCCGCGCACCAAGCCGATCGCCCGATATTGCAACGCCTCACTGGGAGGCGGAATTGGGCTGGGCTTGTTGGGATCTTCCCCCTCGGCTAGGGGAAACGCGAGACCAGTATTGGTGGGAGCAGTGTCTGGAACCTCTGCTGAAGGCGGCGCAGATTTAGAGGGCGCTTTTGACACCGGATGCGCTTTTGGCTCCGGGGGGGCAGGGCGTTTTGGAGCAATCGGTGGCGCATTTGAGGATGGATCGGACGGGCACATAAAACCTCCTTACGGTGGTATGGAGACGGACACTGACAGGCTTCTATTGATTCTGCCGTAGCCGATTGCCACCATTTTGGCGCAGCAACTCGGCAATGTCGGCAGTTTTAGAAAACACTGAAACGGGATGAAATATCCCAGCTACAGACTCAAAGCACAGGCTCAAAATAGGGCGTGAGCTCGTTTTTAACTTGGCCTTAGGAGACATAAGTTTAAAACGGAAAATGGGGAAAGCGAGCATAGAAAAAGTGCTTCTTCACAGGTGCCTCTAGTCCCTTGAAATAAGGATCAGACAGGCAATTATTAGTAAACAAGCACCTCAATTACATAATAAATACGTTCTTTCTTTGCCCATTCCACACAGTTCAGGCACTATTTTTTGCCGTTCTTCAGTGCCCTTAAGCACTATTTGGACTGGTCTATTTTACTGAATGCGTTGGTGAGCATCGGGGGTCCGTATGATTCTTGATTTTTTCTTCGATGTGCCTAGATTTTCTGTAGCATTGAGGTCTATTTGACAGTGCAAACTGTTACACGTCATCCCTAGGAAACAGAGCACGGGGAAACTAGCGTTTAGGTCCTGTTGCCAATAAATTCGAGGTGCTTTCCACCACGGAAATACGGGCTTTTTAGGGCAAAAAGATGTTGGCGGCTGAGACTCTTGTAACGCGTGATTTTGAGGGTTAGATGATGACAGCCCCTAATCAGCGGGTACTTTATGGAAAATCAATAATATGATTGCTTAACGTTCTGAGCTTAATTTCTGTCGCCACCTTGTAATGATGGGTATCGTGACAATCGTATTTTCGTCCTGGGGAAAGGGAGTGGGCTGTGGCTAAGGATTCATCGAAACGGTCGTCGAAACGGTGGTGGATGAGCGGGATTTTAATCCTGGCGCTGCTGGCGTTTTTGGGTCTGTCGGCACTGCCGCTAATTGGCAGCTTTATGGGACCGGGAGGCGGCTACGGTGGTCAACAGGCTCAGACACCCGGGGCGGGCAATGATCAGGCTCTACTGCAGTCGGAGGTGGAAGCTTTTGAAATTGTGCTTCAGCGGGAGCCAGAGAATGAAACGGCTTTGCGGGGGTTGTTGGAAGCACGGCTGCGGTTAGGGGACGTGGCGGGGGCGATCGCCCCGTTGGAAAAATTATCGGAGCTGAACCCAGAAGAAACCCAGTACGGTATTTTGCTGGCCCAAGCGAAGCAGCAGCAGGGGGATCGTGAAGGAGCCGCAACGATTTACCGCAAGATTTTGGAGGAGTCGCCGTTGGAGCTTCAGGCGCTCCAGGGATTATCGGTATTGTTGGTGAGTCAAGAGCGCCCCCAGGCGGCGATCGGTTTGATTCAAGACGCCATTGATACGGCGAACGATCGCAATGAGGAGCAGCCGGGATCGGTGGAGATGTTGTCCCTGCGAATGTTGCTGGGGCAGATTTATGCCCAGCTACGGCGTTTTGACGACGCGATCGCCACCTATGACAAGGCGGTGGAGCTAGATCCGCAGAACTTCCGACCGATTTTGGCGAAGGCGATCGTGCTGAAGGCGGATGGTAAAGAAGACCAGGCCCAGCAGTTATTTGCCACGGCCACTAGTCTGGCTCCCGATCAGTTTAAAGATTCTATTCAGCGGTTGGCGACGGCGGCTCCCGGTGACAATAGCGGGTTGGCTATTCCGGAGACGACCCCCGGAGCCCCTGGAAATGGCGCAACGCGGGTTCCCCCGACACCCGCTCCAGCGGAAAGCGCCGAGCCATAGGGGCATGACGGCGCTAGGAATGTCACCGCGCGGAAAATCTGTAGTCAAACAATAAAATCCATGGCTTCCACTTTGGGGTGGTTAGGATTGGAGCGCTGATTTGGCGGTGAAAAGCTGGTGTTCCTGTCATCCAACTTTGCGCCTCCCTGGCGATTGTTTTGTCCCACGTTCTGCTCTGTACGCTCCTCGGTGTTGATTCGGTGTTGATATGGATACGTTGCCGTTTGGTTTGGGCGATCGCCTAGATCTACTTAGTAACCTGCCTGACAATCATTTCTCTGGCCACAGCCCGTCTGACCTTTCTGGTGCTCCGCGTCGCTCTAGAATCTCTGTGCCCAGTGAAGATCCCAACGATCCCCGGTTTATTGTGCCAGCGGGGGCCGGCTTCGACGGCGTTGTGGGATTTGGACAAGGGGACATTAGCTGCACCGGCGCTCTTCTCTTGTCCGGTCGCCATGTGTTGACCGCAGCCCACTGTTTTAACGTGGATCCGGGCGATCGCCCCAACCTAAACCCCAATCCAGCGGCGTACCAGGTCACCTTCGACACCGCCGTCGGGCGCAACATTGTGCCCGTCAGCAGGATTTTTGTTCACCCCGGATGGACCGGCGTAGCCGACAACAACGACATTGCCATCATTGAGCTGGCAGGGGTGCCCCCCGATGCGGCGAATCGCTACGATATTTTTCGCGGCAACACAGAAGTGGGACAGGTGTTTCAGCGGGTGGGCTACGGTGCCGCCGGTACAGGATTTGCCGGAGAAATCCAGGGATCGGTTCCTGTTAAGCGCTTTGGGCAAAACCGCTACGAGCTAGTGGGCGAGCAAATTTCTCCAGGGGTGATTCCCGGATCCCAGCTGGTATATGACTTTGACAACGGACTGCCCCAAAATGACGCTCTGGGGCGAGAGTTTGGCACCCCTAATTTAGGGGTGGGCAACACAGAAATTGGCGCATCGGGGGGAGATTCTGGGGGACCAGCATTCCTGAACGGGCAAATTGCCGGGGTGGCGTCCTATGGGCAAAGCCCTAATATCCCAGGCGTTGACGTGACCGATCCCAACGACACTAGCTTTGGGGAAATTTTTGGCGACACTCGCGTGTCCTTTTACCAAGGCTGGATTGATCTGACCTTGGCCCAGTCGAACGCGGGTAATGACACGTTCGTGGGCACCAGCCGAGATGATCGCCTGTTTAGCAACGCGGGCAACGACACGGTGCAGGGCAACGGCGGCAATGATTTAATCGCCGCTGGACGCGGGGGCGATGTGCTTCTGGGTAGCGACGGTGATGACCTGATGTTTGGCAATCGAGGTCACGATAATTTGGATGGGGGGAATGGCAATGACCGGCTGTTTGGCGGTCGGGGCTTTGACACCTTAACGGGCGGCCCTGGTAATGATTTGCTGAGCGGCGATCGCCTGCGGGATGTGCTGACGGGCGGCCCCGGCAGCGATCGCTTTGTGCTGAACCCGTCCCTGTCCGATGGCGTGGTGGGCAATGCGGACGTGATCACGGACTTTTCTGGTGAGGACGTGCTGCTGTTAACCAATGGCGTTACGGAGCCCCAGCTTGCGCTTGATTTTCTTGGTAATGCCACTGCGGTGCGGGTGGCAGCTACGGGAGCCATCATTGGCGTGGTGAATAACGTGACTCCTGCTCAATTGGTGGGGCGGTTTGCACCTTTTTGAAACTAAGCAAGATGTGAATGGTGGAACCTATCCCGGCGTTTTCTGGTCTGGCTATCCAGGTGCGATCGCCAAATGTGATCGTTAGGATAGGTTTGCTGAACTTAACCGTGACTGGTCGGTTTTTAGATCAAGCGTCTGAATAAAGGTCTGAAGATCAAATCAAAGTCTGCAGACAAAACAAAAGCCCCTCGCTTATCCCACCGTTAACTTTACGGACTGCCATGCCCTCCTCAGTGTCAAACCTCGACGACGTCCTTGCTCCCTTTCGGCGATCCCCTTCCGATGACGACTTAGCGCCCCGGCGATCGCGTATTTCTGTGCCCAGCCAAGATCCTAACGACTCTCGGTTTATTAGCCAGGTGGGCACCGGTTTGGACGGTGTGGCGCGGGTGGGAGATCTGTCCGAGTCGACATTTTGTTCCGGGTCTCTGCTGCTGTCCGGTCGCCACATTTTGACGGCGGCCCACTGTTTTAATAATCCCGACGGATCTGCCAATTTAAATCCCAACCCTGGCCCCCTGCGGGTGCGCTTTGACACCGTTGAAGGACGCACGGTACTGCCCGTAAGCCGGGTCTTTATCCATCCCGACTGGACTGCCGATCGCGACTCCAACAACGATATTGCCATTTTGGAGCTAGGCGCGGTGCCCCCCGACGGAGCCAATCGCTACGATATTTTCCGCGGCTCCAATGAGGTGGGGCAAATTTCCCAGCGGGCAGGCTATGGCACGCCCGGCACTGGCTTTACGGGGGAAGTGCCCAGCGCGGAAGTTCCCATTCGGCGGGCGGGGCAAAATCGCTATGACCTGTTGGGGGATGTGTTTTCCCCGGGGGTGATTCCCGGCACCCAGCTAGGCTACGACTTTGACAGCGGTCAGCCCACCAATGACGCCATCGGGCGAGAATACGGCATTCGCGGCATAGGCGTGGGCAACTTGGAGGTGGGCTCCACCAGCGGTGACTCTGGCGGTCCTGGCTTTGTTAACGGTCAAATTGCCGGCATTGTGTCTTACGGCTTTAGTCCCACCACGCCGGGCATTGATTTTACCGACGGCAACGACACCAGTTTCGGGGAAATTTTTGCCGATACGCGGGTGTCCGCCTACCAAGGCTGGATTGACACCACCCTGGCCCTGTCCAACTCAGGCAACGACACCTTTGTGGGCACCAGCCGTAATGATCGCCTCCTGAGCAACGCCGGTAACGACACGCTGCAGGGGGGCGGCGGTGACGATATTATTGCGGCGGGTCGAGATAATGACGCCTTGATAGGCGGCGACGGCAATGATCTGCTATTTGGCAATCGCGGTAGCGATAACCTGGACGGCGGTAACGGTGACGACGCCCTGTTTGGCGGCCGCGATTTTGATACGTTGACGGGCGGTCCCGGCAACGATTTGCTGGCGGGCGATCGCGCCCGAGATGTATTGACGGGCGGTCCCGGCAGCGACCGCTTTGTGTTGAACGTGGCGCTGTCGGGCTTGGATATCAACTCGGCGGATGTGATTACGGACTTTAACCGGGCGGAGGACTTTATTGCGCTAACGGGCGGGATTACCGAACCCCAGCTGGATTCCCAGTTTTTAAATGGCTCAACGGCGGTGCGGGTGCGTGCCACCGGGGTTATCTTGGGGGTCTTCAATGGGGTTGCTCCGGGACAGTTGCGGGCGCGATTTGTGCCGTTTTAGGTGGCTCTGGGTTCCCGTTTCCCACAAGGACCCTCGATAGGGGCATGACAGAAAAGCAATTTGAACCTTAAGATATGGACTATCGTCAAGGGCACTTGGCAAAAATTAGGTTGGCACGGAGCAACGTTCACTAAAAAAAACGCTCCAGGTCAAGGTTGGTAAAGTTTTCCTGAGCGCCTATTACCAAGGCTCTGGAAACACAGCTTAATGGGTTTTGGAGGAGCTGGCGGTGGATGAATTAAGGACCGCGCTGGAGCTGGCGACCGATGAGGAGCTTCAGGAACTGACGTGGGTAATGTTTCAGCGCAAATTTAATCCGCTGGATTATGTCAGCGCCCCAACGCCGATCGCGGTGCAAAGTTGTGATCGCCTAGCCCAAATTGATGCCCTAGAAGAGCGATTTCGATTTCTCGCCGCTGACGGATTTACGGTGCTGCGACGAGAAACCCACCAGGTGAGCTATCGAGAAGTGCTGATGGGCATTTGCAACCATTTGCGCCTGTCCTATTCCAGCCAGTGGCACACCACGGAGCTGGAGTCGGAGATTTTCTTGCACGTGCTAAATCGTGCCTGGGAAAAGCTGCCTTGCGATCACCAAACGGCGTTGACCCGAGGTGTACAACAGTCTCTAATGCAAAATCGCCTGTGGGATCGGCTGCCGGAAGCCCTGCAAAATGATCCGGTGCGGTTGACGTTAACTGGCGGCGGGGCGATCGCCCTCAATGCCTTTGTGCAACCTTTGGTGCTACGACAAATTGCTTACCAGTTTGCGGTGCAGTTTGCGAAATATGAGGCGGCGAAGACGGTGCTAGCCCAGGGGGGCAGCGTTGCCGGAAAGTTATTTAAAGGACATGTGGCGGCTCAAATGGCCCGGCGAGGGATGGCGGTCAGTGCAGCTCGATATGGTATGGCGCGCACGGTGCTATCGGTTCTGGGACCGGCTATGTGGGCATGGTTTTTGACGGATTTAGGCTGGCGGGCGATCGCCACCAACTACGGGCGGGTGATTCCAGCGGTGTTTGCCCTGGCGCAGATTCGCCTAACGCGCAGCGATGAAGATTGGGATTACGACGATGCCTATGGCTACGAATGTGCGTAGTTTTCAAGCTACGGCTTAGGCAATGGTAAGTAAAGTTGTTACGGCTTGGGCGCAGGGGCGATCGCGCTGGGGAGCATGGCTACAGGCGCACCCGGAGCCGCGATATCAACGCCCTTGGTATTTTGCCCAATTTGGCATTTTGGTGCTGCCTTTCAGCCCGGCGATCGGCGCAACATTTTGCCTGGCTGCCACGATCTTAACCACGGTTTCACTTAGGAAAGAAAAAGAAAAGCCCCCCTTATTAAGGGGGGATAGAGGGATCCCTCAAGGATTGGGGCCACGACAAGGCTCTGAAAAAACGAGGGAAATATCGAGGATTCCCCCCCAGCCCCTTAACAAGGGGGGAGGCGCGTTTTTTTCGCCCCATCCTTTGCCGTGGATTTTGGGGGCGATCGCCCTGGTGATGGTGCTGGGCATCATTGGCGCTGTGGACCAGGGGGAAGCAGCGCTGGGGCTAGCGAATTTTTTGCCCTATTTCTTTGTGTTCTGGGTGCTCAGCCGCCTGGTGGTTGGCGTCAATCAATTGCGGCAACTGGCGTGGCTGGTGGTATTGGGGGGCGGACCGGTGGTGGGCATCGGCATTGGGCAACTGCTGGGCTGGTGGGCTGGACCGGTGCAGATTTTGGGCGTGATCAACTGGCAACTGGCGGCGGGGGGCAATCCGGTAGGGCGTCTGGCATCGGTGTTTGAATACGCCAACGTCACCGCCAGCTATTGCGTGGTGGTGTGGACGATCGCCCTGGGACTCGCCGTAGACGTTTGGGAAAATCGCGATCGCCCCCGCCCCAATCAAAAGCTGGCGATCGCCAGCTTGGGAACTACCTTGGCGTTGACGGCGGCGGGGTTACTCCTTACAGACTCTCGCAATGCCTGGGCGCTGGGACTATTGATGACCTTAGCGTGGGCGGTGGTGATCGGCTGGCATTGGCTATGGCAGGGAGTGATGGGGGTGATCGCCATTATTCTGGGAGCCGCCTTTGCCCCCGACGCAGTGGCCGCTCCCCTGCGGATGATCGTGCCGCGATTTATTTGGGCACGCCTGAACGACAGCCTGTATCCCAATCGTCCAGTGGCAACCCTGCGCTCCACCCAATGGGATTTTGCATGGGATTTAAGCTGGCAGCGCCCGGCACTGGGTTGGGGGTTGCGTAACTTCTCACCCCTGTACGAAGGAGCAACCCAAGTGTGGATGGGACACCCCCACAATTTGCTGTTGATGTTGGCGGCGGAAAGCGGGTGGCTCGCTACCCTGTCCCTATTTGGTGCGGTGGGCTGGGTTTTGGCGCGGGGATTTTTAGTGGTGCGGGGGTTGTCTCGGGGCGATCGCCCGGTGGCGCTATCTATTTGGCTGGGCTTTGTTAGTCTGGCCCTGTTTCATATTTTCGACGTTACCTTATTTGACGTGCGTATCGGGCTACTGGGCTGGATCCTGTTAGCAGGGGTTTGGGGGCTGGTGTGGCGCCGCGATCCCGTGCCGAAGAAGCTGACCCGATAAAACTTGCTCTGTAAAACAAGTTTCATCAATTTCATTGGATTAACACTGTTAGAATCAGAACTCGTATTGTTTCGGATCGCCCTCGAATTCGGCTTATTCCATGAGCGATGCCTATAAAGATACCTACAAAAGCGATGATCCTAACTTCGCTGCCAACGCCGCTCCAAACGGTGACACTAAAGTCCGATTTGTAAGCCACTATCAACGGTTAGGGCTACACCCATCGGCGGGACCGGTGGAAATTCGTCGACGCTACCGAGAGCTCAGTAAGCTGTACCATCCCGACACCACCACCCTGCCCCCAGAGGAAGCGATCACCCAATTCCAAGCCCTAAACCAGGCCTATTCGGTCCTGAGCAATCCTGAGCGCCGCGCCCAATACGACGAGCTAATGAACTATTCGTCAGTAAACGTGATTCGCCCGTGGAAGTCCCTTGATAACGACGAGCCGGGCGATCGCTCCGCGTACCTGGATCCCATTGACCGCCCCTTATCCTCTGGGGAACTGTTCGCAATCTTTTCCCTGCTACTCACCTTCGGACTGTGTATTACTCTGGCGATCGGGGTGGCGCTGTGGCGCGGCGAAACCTTTGAACTTCCCATCGCTGTGCTGAGCCAAATCACCTTTTGCTAAATTCCTCTTTAAGCTCCCCTTTTATCCGGCTCCCCTTCTAAAACCTTCCACTAACCCGTTTCAAACCTCATCCTCCTATGACCCTTCCTAGCGCTGATACTCCTTTGTATAACCATCCTTTGCCGGCGATCGAAGCCTGGCTAACGGACTGTGGCTGCCAACGGGATAAAGACGCCCTGCACCGCTGGTTCATTGAGAAATCTGCCTGGAGCGCTGAGCTATCCCTGGAAGAAGATAATCTCGCTGTGAAATACACCAAGGCTGACGAAGGGGGTGAAGAAATTAGCCGCTCTTTCAAATATTCCCTAAGCCGCAAAGACATTGAAGCTGCCGTTTTCTCTGGTCCCTAAATTGAAAACTGACCTATAAAAAACAGCGATATACCGAAAACACAATCTGGATGCGCCGGTATACCACTGGTTAATAGTGCGTAATTTGTTCATGCCACGCACATAGTCAACTCAATAAAAAATAGAACAGTTTTAGTCACGCAATGAAGCTGAATCCCCACTCTTGGCTTTGCAAACCCTTCGCGAATGATGACCCTCAGTACTCGCTGACTGTTCTACTAATTCAAGAATTGACCATAAAAACTATGCGCTTGAAAAACGTAGGCTGATTTCCCGTATTGCCGAGAAAATTAGCCCTTCTTGACGAAAAAGCTGACGTGGTAGATATTGCCTTTTTTCCAGGGGTGAGCCTGCACTTCCTGAAGCACTGCAGTGCCGTCCCACTTCAAATCAGGCACTGACACCTTGATGGGGGTTTCGCCTACTTTTGCATCGCGAATTAGAAAGCCAAGTTCGTGGGCATCGAGGGTTAGCTGCATAGACTTAAGACCGTCGTGACCATACAAATTAGCCGGAATACGACCTTCACGGCGGATGGCTTTGGGCTTGCTACCTTCAGGGCGGGCTTGGCATTCAATCGAAAGTTCCATGGTTTTCTCGAGACTGTTCTTAACTAGTAGGTGAGAGGGTTACCTGCGTTTTGGTGAAGGTGCAGCACCGCAACCGGCGTGTCCATAAGCTTTGGAATCACTCCGAAGCTTAGGATTAAATTTCGATTACTTCTAACCCTTTGGCATTAGCTTGCCAGGGTTGAAATTGTAACCGAAGTGAGCAAACTTCACCAGAATATCAAAAGACGAGGGCGTAATTGCATTGGCATTGGAACAGGGGTGCCAACACCTTGGAGCTGCACCCGTATCCAAAAGCGGATACGCCTAACTTCCTACGCTGGCAAAGAGTCGGGAGTGCCATTTTCATAGAGCAAGGCACGTTTGGGACCGTGGATGGGATCCTCAACAACAATGGTTTGATCGCGGCTGGCGCCTAGGGAAACGATCGCGATGGGCACCTCCATCAGCTCCGCCAAGAACTTCAGGTAAGTCAGGGCCTCTTTGGGCAGGTCCTCTAACTTGCGGCATTCGGTGGTGGAAGTTTTCCAACCGGGGAAAGTTTTGTACACCGGCACGCATTTGCCCAGCTTGTTATCCCCTCGGGGAAAGTCCTTAATTTCCTTGCCGTCTAGCTCGTAGGCAGTGCAAACCTTGATTTCATCTAGCTCGTCCAACACATCCAGCTTAGTAATGGCGAGGCAGTCCAAACCGTTAATACGCACCGCATAGCGACCAATCACGCCGTCGAACCATCCACAGCGGCGATCGCGCCCGGTGGTGGTACCAAACTCAGCACCGCGATCACGCAAGTGCTGACCAATGGCGTCTTTGCCCTCTGTGGGGAATGGTCCTTCCCCCACCCGAGTGGTATAGGCTTTTGCTACCCCAATCACTCGGTCAATAATCGTTGGTCCCACGCCCGCACCGATACAGGCGCCGCCCGCCACCGGATTAGAGGAGGTCACATAGGGATAGGTGCCATGATCCAAATCCAGCAAGGTTCCCTGGGCGCCCTCGAACAACACATTGCGCTTATCCTTCAAGGCGTTAGCAATGGCTAGGGATGCATCAATAACGTGGGGGCGCAGGCGATCGCCAAAGGCTAAATACTGCTCAATAACCGCCTCCGGATCCAGCGGCGGTAACCCGTAAAGCTTTTCCAGCACCGCGTTTTTACACTCCACGGCCCAACGCAATCGATCTGGTAGCACCTCAGCATCAACTAGATCCAACATCCGAATGCCATTACGTTCCGACTTATCGGCGTAGGTGGGACCAATACCGCGCTGGGTGGTGCCAATTTTCTTTTCCCCGCGCATATTCTCTGCCGCCTGATCCATCAACCGATGGTAGGGCATAGTTACGTGGGCCGCATCGGAAATAAACAGGTTCTGCGCGGAAATTCCTAGGGTTGCCAGCTGGTCCAGCTCCCCCAACAGCACCTGGGGATCAATCACCGTTCCCGAGCCAATAATGCAGTCGGTTTTATCGTAAAGAATACCGGACGGGATTAGGTGCAACTTAAACGTCTGGTCGTTTACCACAACCGTATGACCGGCATTCACCCCCCCTTGGTAGCGTACGACCACATCGGCCGAACGGCTGAGTAAGTCGGTGATTTTACCTTTTCCTTCGTCGCCCCACTGGGCTCCAATTACTACAACGTTAGCCAACGGTCTGATTCGCTCATTAATAGGGACAAAAATTCTGGACAAATTTTAGACAAAATTGTCCGCCCGCCCCGATTATGTCCCAGCCCATAGCGGCAATGGGAAAATCAGAGCGGAAATGTGGCTTTCTTCTACTGTCGATGGGTGCAAACAAAATGGCGCTGCGTGCACAGTCTGCCTGGTGAGTAGGGTCCGCTTTCGGCTAGGTCAGCGTCGCTAATACTTATGGATCGATTTCGAATAATCGATTTCGATTTGTCCTGCACCGCTCCGCCAGAAAGGGAGCCTCGGGAGACCATCTCCTTAAAACTGACTCTTAAGACTGTGGTCACCAAACAAACCCTGATTATCGGTAGTAAGTAGAGAGACTGTCAATATTTAGACAAAATTTATAAAGGTGATTACCGCTAAGTCCACGGCTGTGGGGACGATGGCGATCGCCCCAACTACCACGCCGCCTCCAGTTATTTTTACGGGACCCCTGGCAAGTGAAAACATTAAAATCCGGCTTGACAAGTGCCAATAGGTTCTAAAAGCTATGTCAATTTGCAACGACACTGATTCAGAAATAAGGGGGTAAAAATAAAACGCTAAGATGTTGATGTGAACAGAAATCGACCATTGAATTGAAGCCATTAAAAAGAGTCAAAACAACAGCGGAATCGATCAAAGTTGCGGACCAATTTCCTTGACTTAGCTATTCTTTATTGTTTAAAGGGTTGAGTGGTTATGAAAGTTGCTGTTTTTAGTACAAAGCCCTACGACCGTAAGTTTTTAGAACAAGCAAACGAAAGTTTAGAGCCGAAAAGTCGCCACAGTTTAACTTTTCTAGAGTGCCAGCTTGATGGAAAAACAATCGCCTTAGCCCACGATCATGATGCGGTGTGTGCTTTTGTGAACGATCAGCTCGACGGAGAGATGATCACTCGATTTTCTAAGCTGGGCGGCCGAGCGATCGCTATGCGCTGTGCTGGGTATAACAACGTAGATTTGGCTGCGGCTGCGGAGAACAATATTTCAGTGGTGCGGGTGCCGGCATATTCCCCCTATGCGGTGGCGGAGCATACCTTGGGCATGATTTTAGCCTTGAACCGTCAGATTCACCGGGCTTACAACCGGGTGCGAGAGGGAAATTTCGCCCTGGACGGGCTCCTTGGATTTGACCTCCACGGTAAAACGGTGGCAGTCATTGGGACGGGAAAAATTGGGGTGTTGGTGGCCGAGCGATTATTGGCTTTTGGGTGTCATGTGGTTGCTTACGACCCATTTCCCAATGATCATGTGCGGGAGTTGGGGATTGAATACGAGCCGTTGGACCAGGCGATCGCCGAGGCAGATATTGTGACCCTTCACTGTCCTTTAACGGCGGATAACTTCCACTTAATTGATGCTGAACATATTGCGCGAATGAAGTGGGGGGTAATGATTATCAACACCAGTCGCGGTGGATTAATTGATACCCAAGCGGCAATTCAAGCCCTAAAAATTCATCATATTGGTAGCCTGGCACTGGATGTTTATGAGCAAGAGTCGGCACTGTTTTTTGAGAATATGTCTGAAGAAGGAATTGAGGACGATATTTTTGCTCGATTGCTTACCTTTCCTAATGTTTTAATCACCGGTCATCAGGCATTTTTTACCCAAGAAGCCCTGACTAATATTGCCGAAACAACCATTGCCAATTTGACGGAACTGGAGCGTAATGGCACCTGCAATAACGAAATATTGCCCCTTTCCCTCTAACCGTCTGGCTAATAGCTTTGCTGCGGCTTTAGTGATCGCTGTTTTGGGAGCGCTCCCTGCTCATGGGGATCGTAGGACTGTCCCAAAGAGCAATTTGGCAGCGGTTTCGGTTGCGCAGCCGATTGGGGCAATGGCAAAGGTTAATTCGGTAATAGGTGAGGAAACAAAGGCAGAAGCAGATGCGGAAATAAGCTGGGAGCAGCAGGTGGAGGCGCTGGCTGAGGGATATCGTCAGCGCCAGCCTGTGCGGTGGTTCAGCCAGCAATGGTCAGGGCGACAGGTAGAACAGATGCGCGATCGCTTTTTGGCAGTGTTGGCGCAGGATTACGGTGTCCCTATCGGCTGACGGGGTGACAGAGTAGGTGAAAGCCTTTTTAGCCATGACTTACAGCAT
>ERZ1740067.145-NODE-145-length-56876-cov-10.841150_pt1 | contig 56876 bp, 56 predicted proteins | sample MGYA00581736_ERZ1740067 | MGnify/ENA primary metagenome ERZ1740067 (study PRJEB43018, sample SAMN04849236) | marine metagenome | isolation source: floating plastic debris | place: Pacific Ocean | collected 2008-08-27 | study: EMG produced TPA metagenomics... | reverse complement strand
GCCAAAACACCTTCAACACCATTCGCCAAAATCTAGCCTGGGCCTTTGGCTACAACCTCGTCTGTATTCCGCTGGCCGCCGGGGCATTCCTCCCCGCATTCGGCCTCTCGCTCAACCCAGGATTTGCCGGTGGGCTAATGGCGCTCAGCTCAGTGACCGTCGTTGTTAACTCGTTGTTACTCCGTCGTAAAGCAAAATAGAACGACTAAGGAACGGTTATAAATAAATCCACATACAAAAAGAGCGTGGTCCATAGTGACCGCGCTCTTTAATGAAACAAACAGCAAACGAAACAAACAGCAAACGCTGTCAGTCAATTATTGTGCTGCTGCTTTTTCCAGTTAGCACCATGGGGGATACAGATTAGGTTTTCACCGTAGCTCTGAATCATGCCACCTTGGCGCAGCTTGCCCATCAGCCGAGTCACCGTGACCCGAGTAGAGCCAATAGCACTACCAATTTGTGCATGCGTTAGCGGAAAAGGCAAATAATAGCCTTGCTCACAGTGCTCACCATGCTCATCTATTAACAGCGTCAAGAATCCTAGCAATCTGTCGATCGTCCGCCTTTGCCCCAGCGTGCTAAGCCATAGAAGCTTGCGCTGGTGCTGACGACGAAAAGCGTCTAGAACTTCCTTTTGGAAATGAGGCCATGTGTCAAGATCGTTCCAATAAAGCCAAATCACCGTTGTTTGGTCTACATGGGCAAAGCTTTGCAACGTGAAAGGCGGCTGTGCAACCACCTCGAAAGGCTGACCTGCACCGACGAATCCTAGAAACGCTTCTTCAGAAGCAACCAACGGCATTCGAGCCGTTGCATTTTTCTTTTTAATCGTCGCACTCACTTGAGCATTGCCCAAAAGGCGAACAGAGCCCTTCTGCACTAGGTACAATAGCCCAGGGCGAGCCGGAATCTTTTCATCCTTATTAAAGGTGCGACAGCGATAATGCTCACTCGCCCAATCAGAAATACGTTGCCACGCTAAAAATGGGCGTGCATTATCTGGTTGAGGAGAAGCCATATTGGAAACGTTGGAGGAAATATTGGGATTGTGTTTAACCGTTGTAGTTAGCGTCATCTAAATGTAATGAATAATGACATAAGTTGAAAAAATAGCTGACAGGGTAAGAACTCCTTAAAAGTCATCCGTGTTTCCACTGACAACATGAATTATTTATCCGTCAACATAGGGGCAATTTAAGTGTAATCTCGCAGAGCCACTAACAAGGGGGCATAAAGTGGCAAGCATTCGTACAGACGTTGATGTGAGCGCGTTGTACTTACTCACACGAGGCTAAGCTATAACCTCACGAATACTGTTAGTACATTAATATAAATTGTTGGGTTTTGTATGAGTAAATTCCCTTCTTTATCACTACTTCAGCATTTCCCGAAAGTATCCGTGAACAAATATTGAATACCCCCCGTAAAAACCACTATATTTTTCCTTGTCAAGATGCTCCGACCCCTCGCAACGAAGTAGAGGTGATCTCCTTAAAGTGCGTCTTACTTTATTGCTTGAAACACTTTTTAGCGAGTGAATATGAAGCAGAAGATGATAGCTTCATAGACTTTTCACAAAATAGAAAAGCACATTCGTCATCGGAAATGTCTGCAATCAAGAATAGAGACCTCCAATGGCACGAAATCCCACTCCAAAAGCAACAGACCAATACCGAAGTTCTGTATGCCACTGCACTTCCACAGCTATTCGCACAAAATTTGCAGTATCAAAGCAATCCTACTGATCGCAATTTAGCCGTCCGAAAAACAACGCACAGCTTCATAAAAAAGTTACAAGCATTTCAACTCAAACCCTGCTTTAAAGACTCGCTTTGTAAAGAAGAAACACTGAGGAGCTTATCTGTTCTCTGGAAATCATTCAAAATAGAGAGTGAACGGCCAGGATGGGTTGTATTTCGACTTTCTAGTCGAGGCATTTATGCCTGGATAAAACAACTTCAAAGTGTCGGCCAAATGGCTGAGGAGAACCATACATTAGTTATTAAGAAGCTTTCGCCAAAGTTCATCAAAAACAGTCAAGCTCTACGACCCGTCAATGCAAAACAGCAAGCGTATGCAAAAGCACCTGTCGATCACCTTATTTGGCAGGCGCAGTATACCCATGCACGCTGTTACTCACTGATGTGCTATTGGGATGCGAATAGTACTCAGAAAAACCGTCCTGATAGTCAGCCTACAAAAGCTAGCCTAGAGAGTACTTTTACCGCGTTGGAGGCACTTTTTCATGAAAAGCAGTCAACACCTAGCCACCAACTTTTTCAAGCTTTAATATCAACCGTTGATGATATGTTTTGGCTGTCTGAACGCCATCCAGACAAGCAGTACGGGCTACTTTTAAAGCGAGGAGAGCTGCTACACCACGCCTTCGACCAGTTTTACAGGGCCCACCCGCCAATAGCCAATGCAGCACATCCACTGCTGTATAAAACCCTGGTCAGTAGCACTCAAAATCTGCTCAAATTGCTGCTAAACAGCTATCTACAGGTGCCTGCGCCCAGGCACCTGTAGATAGCTCGCTTGGCTTAGCCCAACACGCCAACATGCCGACTGTGCCAATTTAGCTAAAATCACGAAAATGTCCACTCAGAATGACAAATGAAGGTTCGTCCTCTATATTAGGTAAGTGTGAGGAGCGAACCAGTAAGGGCACCGAGACGAAACACGGCCAGTCGTCGGTGCCCTTTCTGATTTTAAATTTCCGTACTCCACCTGAATCTCATTTCGCTTTTAATCACATTTGGCTTAGTCGTATTCGTCTAGTTCAGTCACATTTTAAGAACCGAGAAGGCAACCACTACGAGCTTTCTCGGTTCTTTGCGTTGGTGATGGTCTTTTGGGCTATTTTCTAGCAGTCTTCGTGCTAGCCTATCGGCTATGAAGAGAAGCGGATACCAGCGTCGAAACAGCTATCGCCTGCTGCTGCTGATATTGTGGCTGGCTCTGTTGGTGTTTGTCGTTGAGCTGACGGTTGGCTGGATTACACGTTCTTTGTGTTTGCTCGCAGAAGCGCTGCATACCCTAGTCGATATTTTTAGTGTGCTGCTGAGCCTAGTGGCGGTGACTTCACCCCATCGCACTCTGGGAAAAGAGATTTGGGGACACGGTCGCGGTGAGGTCGCGGGTGCTTTGGTCTTATCAGCCATTTTGGGCTTTGCCAGTATTTCTATTTTTTTAGTGGCCTTCGAGCAGGTCAGTGTATTTTTTCAAACTCGGCAGGGGCTATTCCCAGTCACGCTTACGCCACCGCTCATCGTATTGATTTTGGTTTCAGTGGTTTTGATGGTGAGCGCAGTTTGGGTGGCGGCTCGGCAGAGTCGGCAAAATAATAGCCTCGCGCTTCAGCTGAGTACACAGCACATTTTGGGCAGTGCCTGGCTCAGTGGCTTTCTATTGCTTGGCTTGATTGCTATAGGGCAGGGATATCGCTGGCTCGATCCGGCAGTAGCCGCGATATGGGTTGTTTTGGCGAGTCGCAGCCTGTGGCAGGTGCTGCAACGACAGCTACCCATGCTGCTGACGCCAACTGCGATCGCACCTGAAGCCATTTCGCAGGTAGTGTGTCAAACAGAAGGCGTTACCCGCTGCACCCGTATATTGTCACGGGGCATGGTGGGCCGTCAGGTATGGATAGAGCTGCACATTATGCTACACCCGGAATATATGGTGATTGCTAATACCATTGGGGAGAAAGTAGAACGGCGGCTTCGAGAGCAGTATGGGCCAGTGCGATCGCAAATCTGGCTAGACCAAAATCCTCACGCCTCTGCCCCCATCGGCCCGAGATAGCGAATTAAATACGGCGAAAAAACTTCATAAATCAGCGTCAGCGGCTTCCCGTGATGCCAAAACAAATAGTGCCGCCCCCAGAAAGGGCCCTTTTGCTCAAAGGCCTCTTCTAGCTCGGCCGAATGACCAAACTCAATTCCCTGAATATCTCGATACAGCTCAGTGCGCAGCTTTGCCAAACTCGCCCAAATCGGCAGCGCCCTGTTTTCTAAATACTCATCGACATGGCTAGCCTCCCACCACGAGGTCGCGTAGGCCAGTCGCTGACCAGACGCTGTCCGCAGCCACACCTGTCGTCGCAAATGTGGCCCTGGCACTTCAGCAATTGGCAAGGGCGCGGCATCGCCTCCTGGTGAAACCGGTGACATATCAATCACGTCAACTTCTGTCGGCTCGCGCGTAAGCAGCTGTAAGTGCCGAGTAGGCGACCCATCTCCCAGCATCAAAATTTGCCAGGCAGGAGACAACTGGTCGTGCGGTAAGCCTTGCTGAACCACCGCTTTGTTCCCTTGCCACAGTGGCTGCAAAGAATGCCAACTAGCAGACGTGTGAGTCGATAGGGGAAGTGGAACCACAGAAGAAGCGGAGGTCAAAGCACTCACAGCAGGCATTCACAAAAGTTTACGTTTACGATTTCATCATAACGAAGAAGTTGCGTACGCAGCAAAGGCAAGTCTGTAAGCACCCCTAGAAAAAGCGGCTATGGAAAAAGAGGTCATAAAAAAGCGCCCATCGGGAAGTAATACCGGTGGGCGCTTTTCTGTAGTTTTTGCTTTCCCCGACCAAAAGTATCAGTTAAGCAATATGCGGATGGCGAGACTCGAACTCGCAAGGCGTGAGCCACACGCCCCTCAAGCGTGCGTGTCTACCAATTCCACCACATCCGCAGATGTCAATATGCAGCTAACTGGTTCATTAGCCAGGTTGCATATCGACTTATAACAATACGGCATAACGCACCCTTTTCTCCAGGTAAATTTCTGTACAACTCTCTAGACAAAATCTGAGCAAAAATGGAGCAGGCCCTGCGTGATACGATCATCTTCTTAATCACTCAGCGAAAAGATGCTGGCTGCCAGATGAGTTTTTCTAAAATTTTGATTGCCAATCGGGGTGAAATCGCACTGCGAATAATTCGCAGCTGTGAAGAAATGGGCATTGCCACCGTCGCCGTGCATTCCACCGTGGACCGCAGTGCACTTCATGTACAGTTAGCCGATGAAGCCGTCTGTATTGGCGAAGCCTCTAGCAGTAAAAGCTATCTCAACATTCCAAACATCATCGCTGCCGCACTGACCAGGGGCGCTACGGCGATTCATCCTGGCTATGGCTTTTTGGCAGAGAACGCCCGATTTGCCGAAATCTGTGCTGACCACAATCTCACCTTCATTGGTCCCACGGCAAAGGCAATGCTGGCCATGGGCGATAAAGCCACCGCCAAAGCGACAATGCAAAGCGTAAAGGTGCCCACCGTTCCTGGCAGTGAAGGCCTCCTTGCCAACCCTGAAGAAGCGGCTAAGCTAGCGACTGAAATTGGCTATCCCGTCATTATTAAAGCCACAGCAGGTGGGGGTGGTCGCGGTATGCGCTTGGTTCGCGAACCTGAAGAACTTAACAAAATGTTCTTAGCTGCCCAGGGCGAGGCCGAAGCTTCCTTTGGCAACCCCGGTGTCTATTTAGAGAAGTTTGTAGAAAACCCTCGCCACATCGAGTTTCAGATAATTGCGGATAGCCACGGCAACGTTGTGCACTTGGGCGAGCGCGACTGCTCTATTCAAAGGCGGCACCAAAAGCTGCTCGAAGAAGCCCCTAGCGCAGCGCTAGATGCCGATTTGCGTCGGCAGATGGGTGAAGCTGCCGTTAGAGCGGCTCAATCTATTAACTACGTGGGCGCAGGCACCGTAGAGTTTTTAGTCGATAGCAACGGCGACTACTACTTTATGGAAATGAACACGCGCATCCAGGTAGAGCATCCCGTTACAGAAATGGTGACCGGTATAGACCTGATCGCAGAGCAAATAAGAGTTGCTCAGGGCGATCGCCTTTCCTTCACCCAAGCCGATATCAAGCTGCGTGGTCATGCCATCGAATGCCGAATCAACGCAGAAGACCCCGAGCACAACTTCAGACCCAATCCCGGTAAAATCAGCGGTTACTTAGCGCCTGGTGGGCTGGGCGTTCGGATGGACTCCCACGTGTATACTGACTACGAAATTCCGCCCTACTACGACTCCCTCATCGGCAAGCTCATCGTATGGGGGCCAGACAGGCCAACTGCCATTAGCCGAATGAAAAGGGCTTTGCGTGAATGTGCCATTACGGGCCTCCCCACTACGATTGGGTTTCACCAAAAGGTAATGTCGCATCCACAGTTTATTAAAGGTGAAGTCTATACAGACTTTGTTCCTAACATGCTGGCTGCTAATAGCTAATCCAATTTTGATTGAGCTGGCCTTACTAGGCTGGCTTTATGGATCTGACTTTATTGATCTGGTGCAATAAATGTTAGTTCTTCTAGGCTGCTAAGTCTTCTGCCAATACGTCTTCTTCAACAAAGCTCATACGATAAATTTCGACTAGGGCAGCGCCTTCAACCGTGATTGCTAAATCCACTAGGCGGTTGAGCAAATGGCGCGACGCAACCCTGCCTGTCAAAATCACCACGCAGCCTCGCTGGCGAACCTTCAGCTGACCAATGTCTTCAGGAACGGATGTCTTGAAGTAGTGCGCCACCCGTTTGGCTAGGCCATTGTAATCGTATTCGCCAAGGATGCCGATACGCTCAGGTGGACTATGCCGAAATCCTCTGACAGGCGAGAACTCTTGTGTCACCGCACCAAATGGCTTGTGCACCGCTGGAATTAATACAACCGAAGATTCACCCAACACACCCATGAGCCTAAACTCCACATCCAAAAACTCTTTTTCCAAGCAAAAGCAAAAACAGCAATCACACTCCGCGCGCACCTGCCGTCGACCCAAGACCCATTATCTGGAAGGCCCGAACTAATACAGGCCAGGGTAGACAGTCACTAAGCCGTCTATCGATTTGGTGACCTAGTACCTTATTCGTGTACGTCACTCAAAACACGTAAGTCTTTGACGACTCTTTACAAACTTCCTAGGCACGAGAACGTGTAATTTGCGTCCTGCTTCTTCATAATTAACAAAGATTGTATAAATAATACAGGGATATTTGCGTATATTCGGATACACCTGGTGACTTTCTCCGCTAAAACACCGTGTTATTTTTTAAATCAGAACACTTTTTACACAAGCGTAAAGAATCTTCGTGAATTTAATATGAAGGGCTCAGCGAGATTATCCGTATTTAAGAAAGCATACGCAGTCTCTAAGGAAGTTTGTGCAAAAGGGCAACAGCATACGCAGCGATCCCTTCTTCTTGCCCTAGAGGCCCTAGCTTTTCGTGCGTGGTTGCCTTAATCCCGATTTGTTCGGGTTCTAAGGTCAGGGTTGTTGCTAGGCGATCGCGCATCGACTGAATATGGGGCTTGAGCTTCGGTTGCTCGGCAATCACAACGCTATCGATATTGCCAACTTTCCAGCCGCGATCGCCCACCAGCTGATTTACCTGCGTCAGCAGCATTTGGCTATCGGCCCCAGCCCACTGCGGATCGCTCGGTGGAAAGTACAGCCCAATGTCACCTAGGCTCAGCGCGCCTAGCATCGCATCCATGATGGCGTGCGTCAGCGCATCGGCATCGCTATGGCCTAGCAGCCCTTTGGTATGCGGAATGTCGATGCCACCGAGGATCAGCTTTCGGCCTCCCTGCAGGCGGTGAATGTCGTACCCATTGCCGATCCGAATATTCATAGCGTCGCCCTGTGCCTTTATCTATGCTCTTAATCTATTGCCCTTGTTACTTTACCGAGTAATCTTGCAGAATTGGCACGGTTACACATTGAGAAACGAGCTACTGGTCTTGTTCCCACCGGTTTTGTTCCCATTGAGTGTATAGATCCGGGCGTCGACTGCGGGTTCGTTCGATTTGCTGCTGCTGCCGCCACTCGGCGATCGCACCATGATTGCCCGACATCAGTACCTCTGGCACACCCCACTCGCGAAACTGAGCTGGCCGCGTATATTGTGGATAATCCAGTAGCGGCGTCTCAAAGCTTTCGTACTTCAGCGAATCGGTCTTACCCACGGTGCCAGGTCTTATCCGAATCACACCGTTGAGCAGTGTCAAAGCTGGAATCTCACCGCAGGTCAGCACAAAGTCACCCAGAGATACCTCCCGAGTGACCAAATTCAAGACCCGCTCATCGACCCCTTCGTAATGCCCACAAATCAGCACCAGCTGGTCATAGTCAGCAGATAGTGATTTGAATAGCGCCTGGTCCATCGTTTGCCCTTGGGGCGTCATCAAAATCACCTCGCGCCGAGGCAGCTGCGGCAACGATTCAATCGCAGCAAAAACTGGCTCTGGCTTCATTACCATGCCAACCCCACCGCCGTAGGGAATATCGTCGACCTTGTGGTGCTTGTCCGTCGTAAAGTCGCGCGGGTTTGTGATATGTACGGAAGCAATCTCGCGCTTTAGCGCCTTGCCGATTAATCCAGACTTCAGCGGCGACGAGAAAAAATCGGGGAAAAGGCTGACAATATCGAACCGCAAAGATGGAGGCTCCAAAGACGAGGGCTACTGCAATAGTATTTCGTTTTGGGCGCAGAGAAGAGAGGGCGCAGGGGAGAGGGGAAGCATACCTGTGCTTTTCCTCTCTAATAATCAATCCAGTAATAATCAATCCAGTTGGGAGGAGAGCCAAAGCAATCGATTCGTCAACTCTGCCTGCACTTGCTTGCGATCCATCATCTGAGCCAGTGTCAGTGCGCGGCTGAAGGCGTCTTGCGCAGCTAGCCAGTCGCCTTGGTCTTGATGGATTTCGCCAATAGTTTGCAGCGTGAGTAGTCGCTGCCAGTCGTCGCCGGTTTGTAGTGTGAGTGCAATACGGTCGTTGAGATAGTTGGACAGCTCTGTGGGTTCGTTGCGATCGCGATAAATGGTAATCAACCCATCCAGCGCCCGTAGCTGCAAATAGGGATCGTCAATATTTCTTGCCACAGAAAGCGCCACGCGGTAAGCGCCAATGGCCGAGCGCACCTGGCCACTCGCCAAATACACATCGCCCAAATTGCTGTCAGTGTTAGACGCGCCAGCATAGTCGCGAGCCCGCACGCGGTAATCTACAGCGACTTCGTAATATTTGCGCGCATCGTTTAGCTGACCTTGTGCGACTGAAATAAGTCCCAAATTGCTGAGAGACAGGCCAATGCCACTATCGCTTTCAATATCTTGAGAAACGCTCAGTCCTTCTAAAAAGGCCGCGTGAGCAGTCTCTATATCGCCAGCTTGCAGATGAATCGTGCCTAAGTTGTTGAGCGAGAGAATTTGGTCGCTAAAGTTTTGATTGCTGCGGGCGATCGCTAACTGCTGACGCACCACGCGCTCAGCGGCATCGTATTGGCCCAGGGTGCTGTACACCTTCACCAGCTGCTCGTAGGCCTCCCCCATTCCCACAAAGTCGCCGAGGTAATGGTAAGCGGTTGCAGCTTCCTGCAAGGCAATGATTGCAGAGTCGTAATTGCCTAGCGACAAATGCTCCTGACCCAACAGCAAAAACTCATCGGCAACGTCGCGCTGCTGGCGCAGTGATGCTTGCGGTGGGGCGTGCAACTGCTCTGTTAGGCTACGAGCCGCTTGTACGGGGGAGGTGCCGATTGCACTTGTGATTGCGCTTAGTAGCAACAGAGACATTACTGTGTTGCGAACTTTACGATGCAAAACCGTTGCCTCCAACTGCTGATTCTTCTGCCAAAACCCCATGAGTGCTTCCTCTCGATACATCTATAAAGTACCCAAGTGCTACCCAGTTGATTTGTCAGCAATCAAATCTGCAAGTCCATCTCATCAAATTCAATCGTCATCAGCCCAGCTTCGGCAGGCGACGGCACCACCACGGGCGGATGCTGAAGGTAAATGGTTTGCATGTCTTCTGGAATCGCTCGTTCTAGAGACTTATAGGCCACTTGCAGCTCAGCCTGCACATCTTGCGGAGAGAGCTGCTCGCCTTCTGCTTGAAGGTACGCAGAAATCCGGGTGTCGCTCCACTCAAAGGTCTGCGCCATCAGCACAATCAGACGATGCTTCGGCGAAAGCCCCTCCAGCGCCCTTTCGGTGTAGCACCACAAGGGTGGCGGGGCGTCTGCTAGTACATAGTGAATAGACTCCACGTCAGGCATTTTTACCTGGTTGATGTGGGCGGCGGTGAGATTGATGAGCCATCCCTGCAGCGAAAATTCTGCCCCTGACGCAGTGCCTTCTGCTGGGTTGGGTGCAGATTCAGCTGGGGATGCCGTCGCACCCGGCTTGAATTGAGCCAAGTCGATGCCGCTCAGCTCGTTGAGAATGTGTCGCCAGGTCAGCGCAAATAAGTAGTCGGCCTGTACAGGCGACCTCGCAGAATGGCGAATAAGGGAATACACCACTGGGCTGTATCGGCAAAACAGCGCCGTAAAATACTTTCCTTCTGTCGGTGATCGCTGCAAGCTATTCACCAGCGCATAGTCGCTCTGATGAATCAGCGCTTTGACCAGCTCGTGGTCACATTCAGGAAAAGTAGGAATTTGCACAGGATTCTAAGTGGTATCTACCGGAGCGTATCGACCCGTTTTTACTGAACAGTTTTTATTGAACTAACGGTTAACAGCGTTCCCAGAAAATCGCAGAAAGTCTGCGTGAAGTCAACTTGATAAACTAGAGTGAACATCATTCTAGTTTGAACCTACTCTTAGCGATCGCATGTCTCACCTCATCATCGGCAGTATTTTCCAAGGGCTTCCTCTAGATACTTTAGTCTCCACCCAAGGCATCATGGTGATGCTTCTGGTTGCCTACGCTGGTGCCATGTGGGCCTTTTTAAGCAGCGCGCCCAAAGTACACACCGTGATGGTGTCAGATTTGGAGATGGCTCGTCGCTTTTACGAAGGGGTCTTGAGCCTGACAGCTGCCGATGTGCCGCTGCACTACTACTACAACTATGAGCAAACGCTAGGGACCAGCGGGATGGACCCCATGTTTGGCACTGGGCTAGGGGGTGGCATGAGCGCTCCAGGCGGAGAGTACAGCAGCCCAGAAGGCCTGTGGTATCAGCTCAAGAAAAACACTCAGCTCCACGTCATCGCAGGTGCAAGCCTAGGTAATCGCAACCGGCAGCGGCACGTGTGCTTTGATCACGACTGCCTGGAGTATTTGTTTATGCAGGTGCAAACCAGGGGCATTCGTCACAAGCTGAGACGCGATCGCCCGCTCAACTTTCTGGTAAAGGACTTTGAAGGGGAAGTGATTGAGATGGCAGAAGTCGATAATTAATTAGGTCAATTTCAATAGGTCAATTTCTATCGGGCTGGCTGCTGCTCACTCATCGGTCTGTCCATCGGTATAATCGCTGGCACAATAGAAAAGTGATCTCGCGGATACTCCCATGAATGGCCTATTTGTTTTGAGCCAGTTTCAGTCTCCTGGACCCGATATTGTCAGTATTGGCCCTATTACACTGCGGTGGTATGGCTTACTCATCGCTTCAGCGGTGCTCATTGGTGTTGTGCTGTCGCAGTACCTTGCCAAAAAGCGAGGCATTGACCCCGAGAAGGTTGGTGACTTGGTGATTTGGCTAGTGCTAGCCGCGATTCCTTGCGCTCGCCTGTACTATGTCTTATTCGAGTGGCAGTCCTACGCTAGTCGGCCCGAAGATATCTTGGCTATTTGGAAAGGTGGGATTGCCATCCACGGCGCGGTGATCGGTGGCACCCTGGCTACGCTCATCTTCTCTAGACTCAACAAGCTCTCTTTTTGGCAGCTCACTGACCTGGTGGCCCCTTCTCTCATCTTGGGTCAGGCCATTGGCCGCTGGGGAAACTTCTTCAATTCCGAAGCCTTCGGCAGACCTACTGACCTTCCCTGGAAACTCTACATTCCCCTGGCAAACCGCCCCGTATCACTACGTGAATTTGAGTATTTTCACCCCACGTTCCTATACGAATCTCTGTGGAACTTTGGCGTATTGGCGCTTTTGTTGGGACTGTTCTTCTGGGGATTGAAGAAGAGCAATCGCCTCAGAGTAGGCACCTTGTTCTTGGTGTACATGATTGCTTACAGCGCTGGCAGACTCTGGATTGAAGGTCTCCGGATCGACAGCCTGATGTTTGGCCCAATCAGAATGGCCCAGTTTATTAGTCTGGTAGGCATCGTGATAGGCTCGATTGGCCTGATTTGGACCTACGGTTTGGGTAAGCGCTTGCCCGATACCGTCGATGCTAGAAAAGAGGCACATGCTCAACAGCCGCCTTACAGTCAGCCTGATTGAAGTTAGTCCAAATGAAGTTAGTCCAAGAATATCAACCTGATTAGCAAAGAAAAAGCCCCGAGGGTCATAAAGACCTTCGAGGCTTGGAATCAGGGTGCATCTACATACCAAGATGCAGGATCTTCTGGGCATATCCCGAGTTTTGAGCGAGCCTTTATTTACTCTTCAAATAAGAGACGGTGATAGTAGTGAGTTGATGAATATTGACCTTTGAATATTGGCACTATATATCAACTTTATTTGATTTGTTTTATTCCCAGCATGCTAACCCTTAGTATTCTTTTAGACCTGACTCTATGGATGTTTCCATGAATTCTCCGATTTTTTCAGCTGAAATATCACCCGCTGTTTACATCGTGGGTGCGGGCCCTGGAGATCCCGAGTTATTAACAGTAAAAGCTCTAAAACTTATCGAGCGGGCCGACGTTTTGGTCTACGCCAATTCGCTGGTGCCGAATCAAATACTCTCAGCCATACGGCCTACTGCAGAAAAGATTGCGACGGCCAATATGACGCTAGAGGATATCGTCCCGCTGATGATTGATCGGGTTCGCGAAGGCAAGTCGGTGGTGAGGCTGCACTCCGGCGACCCCAGCCTTTACAGCGCTATTCACGAGCAAATGCTGCGCCTTAGTGAAGCCGATGTGCCATTTGAGGTGATTCCGGGCATCAGTGCCTTCCAAGCGGCGGCAGCCAAGCTACAGGTAGAGCTGACGATCCCAGCGCAGGTTCAGAGCATTATTTTGACCCGCATTAGCGGGCGTACACAGGTCCCTGAAACAGAAGAACTTGCTGGACTTGCTGCGCACCGAGCAAGTCTGTGTCTTTACTTAAGTGCCCGCCATGTGGCGGATGCTCAGGCCCAACTACTAGAGCACTACCCCGCCGATACCTCGGTTGCTATCTGCTTTCGAGTGGGCTGGCCAGATGAGCAAATCCAGGTTGTGCCGCTCTCGCAAATGGCAGCAGTGAGTGAATCTGAAAATCTGGTGCGTACAACGCTCTATATCATTTCTCCGGCGCTGACCCGTCGTGCGGCGATTGACACAGGTGTCTCTACGAATCAATCTGAGGGCCAAACAGTCGAGAAAACAGCAGAGCAAACCGTGAGGTCACAGCTTTATAACCCCACTCATACGCATCTCTTTCGCCCTAAGAAGGCGGTAGCTGGTGAGCCCAGCGCCCGGCAGATCAATAAAGAACAAGCCAGCAAAGAACAGGAGGAGGCCAAGAAATGAGCTATCTTGTCGCCGTATTGAGCGATCGCATCAAAGCAGAAGAGGTATACACCGCCCTAGAAAAAGCCAGCATCACTATGGATAAGGTAGACATCCTAGGCCCTGGATTCAAATCAGCGGATGAATATGGCCTGATCGACCCCAACGAGCAGGCCTGGAAGCAAATCAAACGCATGGCGCTGTGGGTTGTGCCCTTCGGCTTTGCGGGCGGAGTCACGTTCAACCTCAGCACGGGGCTCAATACGTTTCCTTGGGCAGGCACCCTCGGCAACCAAATCATCGGCGGCATTCTAGGTGCGATGGGTGGCGCGATGGGCAGCTTTTTTATCGGCGGCGGCGTGGGCCTTGGGATTGGCAGCGGCGATGCCCTTTCCTACCGCAACCGAATCAACGCGGGGAAATATTTGGTCGTTGTCAAAGGCTCAGACGGACTTATCTCCGAGTCTAGCCGCATCATTCGGCCCTTCCGCCCTGAAAACATTCAGGGCTACACAGAGCCGAACCTTTGAGTTTATGATAGAGAACCAAACTCATAACGGCTATGAGTAACAGCTATGTGAGTGTCTATACGTTTTCACCCGTGATTTATGAGTGCTGTGTCTTCCCCTGCTAAATCGACTGCCGAAACAACCCAAAACCCTCTGCTAATTGGCCACGGCCTCCCTCCTTTCAGCGACATCGAGTCAGGCCATGTTGTCCCCGGTATTGAGTACCTGCTGCAGACGCTAGGCGATGAGCTGAGCGCACTAGAAAGCATCCTCAGTCAGAAGTTGGACGGTGGATTAGATGGTGGAGAGAACGTCGAAATCACTTGGTTAGACTTGATCGATCCACTGACCGCGATTACAGAACGCCTGAGCTGGAGCTGGGGAATTATTGGCCACCTCATGGGCGTAAAAAACAGCTCTGAACTGCGCACGGCTTATGAGAGTGTGCAGCCATCGCTGGTGCAGTTTTCTAACCGTATTGGTCAGAGTCAGGTGATTTATGCCGCGCTCGGAAAAATTAAAGATAGTGCCGCCTGGGCTGGTTTAGAACCCGCTCAGCAACGCATTGTAGACGCTGCACTACGAGACGCTGAGCTTTCTGGTGTGGGCCTCTCTGGCGACCAAAAGGAATCTTTCAACGAGATTCAACGCGAGCTGGCTGAACTCTCTACGCAGTTTTCCAATCACGTGCTCGATGCGACTAAGGCTTTTAGCCTAACGCTGACAAAACCTGAAGACGTAGCCGGACTGCCGCCTAGCTTGCTTAGCCTATCGGCGCAGGCGGCTCGCGATGCGGCAGCGCAAGAACCTGAGCCTGATAAAGCGCTGTCGAGTGAGGAGCTGCTGGGTAAAGACGCTACGGCTGAAGCCGGGCCTTGGCGCATCACTTTGGATATGCCTAGCTATATTCCATTCATGCGGCACAGTCAGCGCCGCGATCTTCGAGAGCAGCTCTATCGGGCATTTATCACCCGCGCTTCTAGTGGAGAGCTGGATAACGCGCCGCTGATTGAGAAGATTTTGGAATTGCGATCGCAAAAAGCCAATCTCCTCGGATTCGAGAACTACGCAGCACTCAGCCTCGCCAGAAAAATGGCCCCTTCGGTATCTGCCGTTGAGCAGCTGATGGAAGAGCTGAGAAGCGCTAGCTACGACGCGGCGAAGCGAGAGCTTGAAGACATTAAAGAATTTGCCTACGGCGCAACAGCTGACGCTGTTCAGACAGCTGAGGTTGCCAGCACTGAGATCAAACAGTGGGACGTTCCTTTTTGGACTGAGCGCATGCGCGAGCAGCAGTTCGACTTGAATGACGAAGCGCTCAGGCCCTATTTCCCGCTGCCGAATGTGCTCGAAGGACTGTTTGGCCTAGCGGAGCGGCTGTTTGGCATCACCATTTCTGCTGCCGATCGCACCGCGCCGGTATGGCATTCAGATGTTCGCTACTTTCAGGTGAGCGATGCGGAAAGTAAATCTGTGATCGCTCACTTTTATCTAGATCCTTACAGCCGCCCTGCCGAAAAACGCGGCGGTGCCTGGATGGATGAATGCATTGTGCGTGCCAAGGTGCCCTCTTCAGAAAACCAGTCAGCTCAAGTTCGCCTGCCGGTTGCCTATCTTGTGTGCAACCAATCTCCCCCAGTCGATGGCAAGCCTAGCCTCATGACGTTTCGAGAAGTCGAAACGCTGTTTCATGAGTTTGGCCATGGGTTGCAGCATATGCTGACCGCTGTTGACTACCCCGGCGCAGCAGGCATTAACAATGTGGAGTGGGACGCGGTAGAGCTGCCTAGCCAGTTTATGGAGAACTGGTGCTACGACCGTGACACCCTCTTTGGTATGGCTCAGCACTATGAGACGGGTGAACCATTGCCTGAAGCCGACTACCAAAAGCTGCTAGCGGCCAGACACTTTATGACAGGCAATGCCATCTTGCGTCAGGTGAACTTTGGCTGGACGGATATGGCACTGCACGCAGACTATCAGCCCGGTGGAGAAGAAACGGTGTGGCAGGTGCGCGATCGCATCTCTAGCAAAGCCACCGTCATGCCACCAATTCCCGAAGATGCCTTCTTGTGTAGCTTCGGCCATATCTTTTCGGGCGGGTATGCCGCAGGCTACTACAGCTATTTTTGGGCCGAAGTTCTCAGCGCTGACGCCTTCTCGGCCTTTGAAGAAGCCGGGCTCGAAGACAAGGCTGAAGTCAGTGCCATAGGTCGCCGCTTCCGAAATACCGTTCTGGCACTAGGCGGTAGCCACCATCCGATGGAAGTCTTCAAAGCCTTTAGAGGTCGCGAACCGAGCACACAGGCACTTCTCCGTCACAGAGGGCTAACGACAGCTACCGAAGACCATACCGCTAGCGTACGTATGAGTAGCCAGGCTGCTTAGTCGTATCGGCAAAGGGCGAGCACAAAGGGGTAAACGAGCAGTGGGCTTTGAGTATTATCAGAGTTCATTGCTTGTTCAGCTTTAAAGCTATTCGTTTTGACAAGCCTCTGCTGTAACCCTTTAGAAGCAAGCCGCTACGTTGGCGTCGGTTTTTATACGGAAAAAGCTGCATGCTTACCCTTCTAGGTAAATCTTAACAAGGCCGGTAAGACTACGGACTAAGTTCCCGTGCAGTGAGAACTTCCAGCGGTTGCCTCACCTCAAAATCAGTAATTTGCTAGCGACCTGCCGAGAATTTTGCTTTCGTAAATCGTATTTACACGGAACCAGATATCAACGCAGGTTGTTAGATTTGAAAGGAGGAAGTAACAGCTAGAACCATTCATCGATCCGAATCATTACTGATGGCAATTGAGCCATCGCCCGGCCATGACGCATTCAACCTTGTCAAGATCAACAGGAGAAGCGATTATATGGCACTGTGCTGACACATCACGTTTTGCTCAAGCCAGCGCCTATTCTCCACGTCAGCATTGCATTGAGCTAGTCATTGAAACACTACACAGCAATGGCTATAAAACAACTGCACTCCAACAAGAGCATCAGATCGCTAAACAGGTGATCACGCAACAACCAGACCTTTTAATCATCCACTTGCAAACCGCTGAGGACCGTGGCTACGCACTCTGTGAAAAGCTCAGAACGCAGAGTAGTACTTACCATTTACCCATTATTTTCGTTGGCGCAAGAGCAGAAAGCAGTGAACGGTTAAATATTTTGCGCTGCGGTGGGAGTGCCTATCTTCAGCTACCGGCTTCATCAGAAGAGTGCTGGTTACTGTTGCAGCAGCACCTTAATACAGCGAGGCTAGTTCGCAAGCTGCAAGCAGACAAAATGAACCTGAGCCAGAAAGTGGGTGAATATGATCAAATTGTGGCTCAGCAGGAGCAGTTTAAGCTGTTTTTGACACAGGAGAATCAAGTACTCCAGAAACTTGCTTTTATTGATGGGCTAACGCAGGTGGCTAATCGCAGAAGCTTTAACCAAAATATTGCTCAGTGCTGGCAAGAAGCTTACGAGGATCATCAGCCCCTTTCGCTATTGCTGTGCGATATCGATTACTTCAAACGCTATAACGATGTCTACGGTCACATTGAGGGAGATCGTTGTTTGCGTGCAGTTGCAGATGCCTTGGTCCGTGGAACCCACAGAGAACAAGATCAGGTGGCCCGCTACGGGGGAGAAGAGTTTGCCATTATTTTGCCGAGTACCGAGCTGATGGGTGCTCAGCGGGTGGCGCTATCTGTACAGTCGGAGATTGCCCGCGCCCAAATTCCACACAAAGGATCTTTGAGCAGAGACCACATTAGCCTGAGTATAGGCATTTGTACGCTCATGCCTCACAGCGCAGACCAACCCCATGAAGTTCTGGTTCAAAAGGCCGATGAGGCCTTGTATGCCGCAAAATTGTGGGGTCGCGATCGCACTGTCACCAACACCGCCAATGGCCTTCTATCGGCACCCGAAAACTACTGCCTTTACAACTACGCTCAAAATTTCACAGCCTTTTCTGAAACGCGTCCTGGCCCAGCCCTCAATACGAAAACCTCGCAGCTAAACACATAGGCTGCCTGTTAGCACAGGCATGACTACGTCAGTGCAAGGTGCCTTGGCCAGGGCGTTCGCTGTTGCGGCACTGCGGGCCACATGTGAGCCACAAAGGACCCCTCACCAGTAGACTAAAGGCATCAACCGGAAGCGTCACGGGGAGGAATCTAATTTGACCAATGGCGAACAACAAACCCAAAGCAGATCGCAGAGTGTCTCTCGCCAAGAGCTGAGAGAGCTAGTGCGATCGCAGCTTCAGGCCCTACTAGAGCAAGACAACTTTCGCGGTGCTAAGGCGCTTCTGGTCCCCGTTCAGCCGGCAGATATTGCCGAAGCTATCGAGGGGCTGCCCGAAACCATGCAGGCGATCGCCTTTCGCCTCCTTTCCAAAGATGAAGCCATCGAAGTCTACGAGAACCTAGACTCGCCCATACAGCAGGCACTCATAGAAGACTTTAAGCGACAAGATCTGATCGACATTGTCGACAAAATGTCGCCTGACGATAGGGCTCGCCTATTCGATGAACTGCCTGCCAAAATTGTTCGCCGCCTGCTAGAGCAGCTCAGCTTGCAAGAGCGCAAAGCCACTGCTCTGCTGCTGGGATACGAATCGCAGACGGCTGGGCGCATCATGACCCCGGAGTATGTTGCCCTCAAAGAAAACTGGACCGTGGAGCGGGCCCTCAACCACATTCGGGCTCAGGCCGAACTCAGCGAAACGGTGTACTACCTCTTTGTCACCAACTTTGCCCGTCAGCTCACCGGTATCTTATCGTTGCGCCAGCTGGTCGTCGGGCGAGCCGAGCAAAGCATCGGCGAAATCATGACCCGCGAAGTCGTCTCAGCGCAAACGAGCGACGACCAAGAGGAAGTAGCACGCATGATACAGCGCTACGACTTTTTGGCTGTTCCCGTCGTCGATACAGAAAATCGGCTGGTTGGCATCATTACCGTCGATGACGTTATCGATATTTTGGAAGAGGAAGCTACAGAAGATATCTATACTCTTGGCGGTGTGCAGTCGGGTGGGGATAATTATTTCCAAAGCAATTTGCTAGATGTCGCCAGAAAAAGGGTGGTGTGGTTATCGGTACTGCTCGTGACCAATACCGTGACCGCAGCGATCCTCACTGCTCAAGAAGATATTTTGGATAAGGTCGTAGCGCTGACGGCATTTATCCCTCTGTTAATCGGCAGCGGCGGTAACGTCGGCGCACAGTCTTCCACCGTTGTCATTCGAGGACTCAATACCGATGAGCTCAACATCCGAGACGCCTTTAAGGTCATCCGCCGAGAAGCGACCGCAGGCGCGTTTTTAGGATTGATGCTGGCAGTCGTGGTGACAATTTGGGCTTATTTTCTGCTTTCCAATACCCTAGCGGTGGCGCTGACCGTTGGCATTTCACTCTTCGGGATTTCCGTTTTAGCCTCTAGCGCTGGCGCTGGGTTGCCCTTTCTATTTCAGTCCTTTGGGCTTGACCCAGCCCTGATGTCAGCGCCATTTATCACCACTATTGTCGACGTCCTAGGCGTGTTGATTTATCTCAATTTGGCCAAATACATCTTGCAAATATAGCCGCGAGCAAACGCTTCGAGCAGCTCACGCCTATCACCACGCAAAGGCACCATACGCAGGTCTAGAACACATCTATCTATCGACCAAATTTGATATAGTTCTTGTGAGTTTCGGTGTGAAATGTTACCGAACGCCCGTGTCACGCCCTCAAATGCAAAGAATTGTTTAGAATAGAGAAAATTGACCAGTGTGTGCACTGGTAAGTAAGGAACCTGTGCTCCAAAAATTCAAACAAGACATCAAGAACGATTTGATTGCTGGCTTAGTGGTTGTCATTCCGCTGGCAACCACCATTTGGCTCACGCTCAATGTGGCTAGCTGGGTTATTCGCTTTCTCACTCGATTTCCCAAGCAGCTCAACCCTTTTACCGGGCTCAATCCTTTTTTGATCGAGCTGATTAATTTGGGCATTGGCTTTGCGGTGCCTTTGCTGGCTTTGCTGCTCATTGGTCTGATGGCTCGAAATTTTGCAGGTCGCTGGTTGTTGGATTTGGGCGATCGCATTGCTCAATCCATTCCCCTAGCCGGTTCGGTTTACAAAACCATCCAGCAGCTGCTGCAAACCGTTTTTCAAGACTCAAAAAGCCGATTCCGTCGGGTGGTACTGATTGAGTATCCCCGTCGTGGGCTGTGGGCGATCGCATTTGTCACCGGAGCTGCCGTCACAGCCAACCCCGCTACCAAAATGCTCAGCGTCTTTATCCCGACTACCCCAAACCCCACTAGTGGCTGGTACTCCGTCGTATCTGAAGATGACATTCTCAACCTTTCTATCTCTGTAGAGGACGCCTTCAAAGTTTTGCTTTCTGGCGGTATCGTTGGGCCTAACCTGGCCGCAGAAATTCCGCCTCACCGGATCAATGGCAGCTTAGAGGGCGATCGTATAGAAGAAACAGAACCTGCTACGCTGCCAGCTGAAACGGTCATGAGTCAGCCTCAGCCGCTGACACGTTCTACTGCTGAGAAAGGCTGATAAAATGACTGGGCCCTAGCTCGATGGTTTTGCATGAAGGCGCGCTCTATTGCCCGTGAATTAGCCCTTTTGGGTATCAGTCAACTCAGTGATCATGCTGGCAGCACGGCCACTGGCCGTAGCAGTAGAGTCGGCGTCAGCAGGCCCAAAGCGACCATCACCCAACAAATTACGGATAAGCCAACAGCAGAGCAGCTAGACGCGCTGTTACTCAAGGCGTTGACAACCTTGGGGGCCGACGCGCAGGAAACGATTGAAACGGCTGAGGGTGAGTTGCAGCGCGGAGAGCGACTAGTGCTCGAAAGTGAAACGAGGACGATAGAAAAAGGTGAAGTACGCAATCGCATTCAGCCGGCGATTCCCCTAGTAGAAGCGGCTATCAACCGAGTCGGCGAGACGCTAGAACTGCTGATGTTTGTGCAGCAGGAAGAGCGCAAGGGAATGGCATCCGCGAAGGATGCGCTGAGGGCGGCGGCGAAAAGTGTGGAAGCGGCTGACCAGCTGATGGCAGACCATGAGAATAAGATTGTGGATATTGAGAAGGTGCGATCGCAAATTCAAGATGCCACCAGTACCGTGAAAACGGCCCTCATCGGCGTCAAAAAAGCCCTAGTTCCTGAGTATCTCTCCCAGCTCATTAGCCACGAAGACGTGCGTAGCTACGCTGGCGACCTGCTCTACAGCTGGGTCCGACATTGGCGCGAAATCGACATCCAGCTGAACGATGCTATGGAAAAGTGGACTATTCGTCGACTCGCTAGAGTGGATCGCGATATTTTGCGGCTTGCCATGATAGAAATTGTTCATTTAGACGTGCCCAAGAAAGTTGCCATTGATGAAGCCGTAGAAATGGCCAAGCGATACAGCGACGAAGACGGCTATCGCTTTATTAATGGGGTACTTCGCCGCACGACTGATAAGCTAGAAGAAGCAGGTTAGTGTTCTGTTAAGCATTGGAAATTGTCTTTTTTTGCCCCCTTATTTCCCGTCTCAACAGATCACTAAATTGCTGAGAAATCTAAGAGTCCAAGTAGTGAGTTTAGGGTAATGGCAGCTTTCAACTGGTTCGAGCGCAGCTACGAGGAACCAAAAGAAGACGCAAACGAGACCGATACAAACGCCGAGAGCGAAAGTAAAGAAGGCGAAGAATCCACGCCCGCTAACTCCGAAGACTACTTAAACTGGGCGAAAGCTGCCTATCAAAACATTCAAGCTCGGCAGGCAGACGAAGAAAGTACTGATTCTGAAGCGGACAGTTCCGAAGCCGATGTCGCTGAAGACGTTGCGACAGGCAGTCCTGCTACCGAAGACCCTAGAGCAGATACAAACGAGACTGAAGTAGAAGCGTCACCACAGACCTCTGAGGAAGAAGTGATCTCCGCTGAAGGGCCTGCGCCTGAGGTTGGCGAAGCAGAGGCTTCAGAAACAGACAGTACGATCTCTAGCGATACAGCTACAGCAGAGAGTTCTGACAGTACACCAGAAACCGCCAGTGAAACCACTGGCAGCGCACAAGCTTTTTGGGCCAAAGCCGAGCAAGCAAAAGCAGAACGGGAAGCGCGTCTACAGCGCCTAGAAGAAGAGGCTATCCTAGAGCCAGAGCCAGAACCCGAACCTGCGAAAGCGGAAACCAAATTCGTCCCCTTAGATATTGATCTAGACGAAGCATTCCTCTGGTCAGCCGAAGTCCTCGCCTCCCAAGGTCGTCGCCCAGACGAAATCTCGCTCGAAGAAATCACCTGGCTCAACAAGCTGCGCCAAGGCCTCGACAAAACCCGACGCGGTCTCGTCAATCAGCTCAAAGCCATCGTTGGCCAAGGCCCGCTCAACGAAGAAGCCGTCGACGAAATCGAAGCCCTGCTCCTGCAAGCCGACGTTGGCGTCGCCGCTACCGACAAAATCATCTCCGCCCTGCAAAGTAAACTGCGCGAAGAAACCCTCCCCCCAGAGCAAGCCATCGGCTACCTCAAAAAGCTACTGCGCGACATGCTAGAAGCTCCGCTAGAAGGCGGTCACAACCTTTCATTCACCCCAGAAAAAGACAAGCTCAGCATCTGGCTCATGACCGGTGTAAATGGCGCAGGTAAAACCACCACCATCGGTAAGCTCGCTCACATCGCCACCAAGTCTGACTTCAAATGTTTGATTGGCGCAGCCGATACCTTTCGTGCCGCCGCTGTAGAGCAGGTGAAAGTATGGGGTGCGCGTAGTGGTGTAGATGTCATCGCTAACCCCGGTCAAAATACCGACCCAGCCTCTGTCGTTTTCGATGCAATCAGCGCAGCAAACTCACGCGATATAGAATTACTGCTGATTGACACTGCCGGTCGATTACAGAACAAAAAGAACCTGATGGACGAACTCTCCAAGGTTCGTAAAATTATCGATAAAAAAGCACCGGGTGCCAACGTAGAATCACTGCTCGTCCTCGACGCCACCCTCGGCCAAAACGGCCTTCGCCAAGCCCAAGTCTTCGCCGAAGCTGCCCAGCTCAGCGGCGTCGTCCTCACCAAACTAGACGGCACAGCTAGAGGTGGCGTTGCCCTGGCCGTCGTTGAGCAGCTTGGCCTCCCCATTCGCTTCATTGGTGCTGGAGAAGGCATCGAAGACCTTCGCCCCTTCTCCAGCTACGAATTTATTGAAGCGTTGCTTAGTGGTTAAAGCGAATACTCTTAGAATGAAGGCAGCAATTACGCTATCGAAAGACCACAGCAGAGACATTCACTATGGTTGCAGCGCCTAAAAAACAGCTATTGCCAAGCACGAAAGACCTGCCATGCTCGGACGATACGCCCGTGGAGAACGAAGAACAGAATCTATTGCCGAATCTGCTGCTAATACTGCTGACCCATCTCTGGGAAGATCGCATGGATTGGTTCTTTGGGGTAGATATGGCGGTGTATCACACTACAGGAATTAGCCCTAAAGTACCGGTAGTTCCAGATGGGTTCTTAAGTGTAGGGGTGGAACGCAGAAGAGACGGAGAAACTCGAAGAAGCTACGCCGTTTGGGAAGAAAAAGAAATCGTCCCTCAGCTAGCGCTAGAAATGGTCTCTCACAAGCCAGGCGGTGAGTACGACAAAAAGAAGGAAATTTATGCCAAGCTCGGCGTACTCTACTACGTTATTTACAACCCGAAGTATTGGCAGAGAGAACGTCATCAGCCTTTTGAAATTTATAAATTAGAAGATAACGTTTACCAACTGCAAATTGGTGAACCATACTGGATGCCAGAGATTAATTTGGGGATTGGTCGCTGGAACGGCCTCTTCGGGGGACTACCCCAAGAGATGCTGACTTGGTACGACGAGTGTGGAAACCGTCACATAAGTAAGGATGAACAAGCAACCCTTCGAGCCGAGACAGAAGCCAAGCAACGCAAGCGATTAGAAGATTATATTAGGTCGCAAGGGCTCGACCCCAATAACCTTCCAGAGCAACCATAAAAGATGGTCCACCACAGCTCTACATTGTTAGGGCAACGGTACAAAACCCGCTTGCGTCAACAGATCTCCTTCGCGCGGTTTCAGCCTGTTGGCGCAGGCGGTGCCTGCTTGCTCAGACGTCGAGTTGTCTTTGTGGATGGCAACGTAGAGAGGGGGCAAGAGTGGGTAGTTTGGCGATGATTGGAAAGCTTCGCCGAGATTAGAACACTTGGTTCCATTCGTATATAGCGTATTCAGTCCAGATGCCGTTTTGCCAATAGGGATCGCCTTCCACAAGCCCCTTGACGGTGGCTTCGCTGTCGGCTTCGTAAGTCGCAAAGACCTTTGTATTGTCGGTAGTAGGGCCAAGCGCTGTAAGCATTCCTTTTTCCTTTTGTTCACTCAGCCCGGCTAAGTGGGCTTCACGGTAGGGTGTACGCTTCTCCAATGCGTTTTCGCAGTAGCTGCCCCACATCACAAACTTTGCCATAGCATCCTCAATTTTCTATGTTTTTGGCGCTGTCATTTCTAGCCCCTATCAAATCACATAACTTCAGCTAGATGATCTCAATCGTCTACAATCTCAAACTCTACGCCGTAGGTTTCCAGTAGATCGCAGGTCGTATGATCGACTACGTTAGTGTCGCTCAGCTCCAGGTTGTAAAAATTGACGGTATCCGCATCAAAGTAGGGGCCCGCATGCCAAGTGCCCACTTCTAATTTGACAAAGCAGTTACCTGGAATTTTAAACACGGTGATGTCTTCTGAATTGGGCTGTGGCGCAGCGTTAGGGGGTGCTACGCCCAAAAACCATGTTTGTCCTGCTAATGCCCCCAAGCACTGAGTACAGCCGCCGTGTCGGGTAATGGTGTGAAACCGCCTGCCACGCTGGGGAAGCGCCATGATGTAGAAGCGAGGGATGCCGCCAGCTAGCTGTAGCTGAGCATCTTGAAGATTGAAGGCGACGTCGTCCGGCTGCGGCACGATTAGCTGGCCAAACGGACGGAAAGACTCGGCCGTAATCGAAATTGCCGAAATCTGCTGAACCTTTTCAGGACTCTTTTGATTTGGGGATACGGTAAATGCGCTCATAAGAATCCAGTCGATGTAACTACAAGTTTACAAGCGCCATCCAAAATGCTGACGGCTGTATTATTTTAGTGACTCGCCCCCACGGGCTTATCTATTTCTCACCCCCGCGCTTGCACATGGATGACAAACTAATGCTGATGATTCCGGGACCGACACCGGTTCCCGAAAAAGTCCTCTTGGCGATGGCCAAGCACCCCATTGGCCATCGTAGCGGCGAATTTAGTCAGCTGATCGCGGAGACAAATGAAAATCTGAAATGGCTGTTTCAGACGAAGAATAATGTGATGACGGTTGCGGCTAGCGGTACAGGCACCGTCGAAGCGGCGATTATTAACTTTTTGAGTGCGGGCGATCGCATCCTAGTGGGCAGCAATGGCAAATTTGGCGATCGCTGGGTCCAAATCGCCGAAGCCTATGGCCTAAACGTCACCACCATCAAATCCGAGTGGGGCACCCCGCTAAATCCTGACGACTTTGCCAAAGAGCTACAAGCCGACAGTGAAAAGAAGATCAAAGCGGTAATGATTACCCACAGTGAAACCTCCACAGGTGTGCTGAATGATCTTGAAGCCATCAATAAATTAGTCAAAGAGCACGGCGAAGCGCTCATCATCGTAGACGCAGTCACCAGCCTAGGGTCTTACAACATTCCAGTCGATGAGTGGGGCATTGACGTCATCGCGTCTGGTTCCCAAAAAGGATTTATGCTGCCTCCAGGCATGGGATTTGTCACCGCTAGCGACAAGGCCTGGGAAGCTTATAAAACTGCAACATTGCCTAAGTTCTACCTAGACCTAGGCAAGTACAACAAATCAGCCGACAAGAGCAGCACGCCCTTTACCCCACCTGTCACGCTCTACTTCGGCATGAAAGTCGCCTTGGAGATGATGAAAGAAGAGGGACTAGAGAACATATTCGCGCGTCATACGCGCCATAAAGAAGCGTCAAGAGCGGCGATGAAAGCACTGGGGCTCCCTCTCTTTGCGCCCGACACTCATGCGAGTCCAGCGGTTACTTCTGTTGTGCCAGACGGGGTTGACGCTGAGAAGATTCGTTCTGTGATGAAGAATAAGTTCGACATTGCGCTAGCGGGCGGACAGGATCATATGAAAGGGAAGATGTTTCGGATGGGGCACTTAGGGTTTGTGAGCGATCGCGATGTCCTCTGTGCCATCAGCGCGCTAGAAGCCACCCTCACTGAACTGGGGCATACACCCAAAGAAAGCGGTGTCGCTGCTGCTAGTAAAATCCTGTAAAAGATCTTTCTGACCTTAATCAAAACTCCTGTTATCTCGGCGTGCAAACGAGATAACAGGAGTTTTTGCGAAGTAAGCAAACTAAACGTGTTTTACTAAAGCTGTTAAGTAAGCAAGGGTGTTCGAAATGGACGTCTCTGTCATTGGCGCTAGCGGTGACTGTGGACGAGAAATTGTGGCACAGCTCGTGGGGCTAGGGGCGCTGGCATCGACCGACCGGTTACAGCTGGTGGGGCGAGAAAATGGACGCAGCAGTCAGATTCTTTTTGGCTTGTGCAGTGACTTGAGCGATGCTTATGCGGAGAAAGCGCCTATTTGATGTGGCGCTGAGCCCGGAAGAGATTGTGGCCGATGTGATTGTGATGACGGCTGGGGCGACAGTGGGTGGGGAAGTCACTTCTAGATCGCAATTGGCAAAGAATAATCTGCCGATTTTTGAGACGTATGCGCGGGCGATCGCCACCTATGGCTATGGTCACGAAGTTATCATCATCATCATCATCACAAATCTGGTAGAACTCGTCGTCGAAGTGTTCAGCCGCCACTTGGGCCGCCACCGAGTCATTGGGGTAGGCGCATACTCTGATACGCTACGCTTTCGCCGAGAAATCGCCGCCGATTTGGGCATTCGCCGACAGCTGGTACAGGGGTTTGTTGTGGGAGAGCACGGGGAAGGCATGGTGCCGCTGTGGAGCAGTCTTAAAATTCATGGTATGACCCGCGAGGAATTGAGAGAAACGCGCAGGTGGCTGCGGCAGGGCTACTCGCTGCAAGACTTTCCGTAGCTCGTTGACGAACATCAACAATTTCTCCTGGGCCTGATAAAAGCGGGCAAAATTCCAGAAGCCTATCGCTATGTGGACAACCTATCGCCTGACTTGCGCGTGTTGCTAAAGTCCTTCGTCACCCATCTGTCTGGTGCAAAGACGACCGCAGCCACTGCGAACGTCACCGTGGATTTGGTTCGAAATTTACTGCAAGGCCGCGAAATTGTGGTGTCTGGTCAGGTGCAGCTTGCTGGTGAGTTTTATGATATTCGTACGCCGCTAGGTGTGCCGATCGTGGTCGGCCAGTCGGGCTGGAGTCGGGTTGTCTCGATTCAGCTATGGGCAGAAGAGGCCGAAATCCTTCAGCAGGTGGCTGAAAAGCTCAACCGCAGACTGAAGGCAGACCTTGCCGGAGCATAGTCACCGATATCGTGTTACAAAATCAGGAGGCTCATGGAGCATCAAAAGACGCGTCAAAGATGGATGTTTGTCGTGTGCGCGTTGAATCAGCCTGGTACTTTAACCGCAGCGGCGACTGTGTTTTCCAACCGGGGCGTTTCGCTAGAAGGCTTCTTGGGCAGCGGCATTGATTCGAGCACGATAGAAAATGGTCGGCTGTTGTTTAGCTTCAGAGCCACGCCTCAGAAATAGGCCTTGCTGAAGCGATCGCTTCAACGCCTCCCCACCATTTCAAAAGCAACAGCCTATGAATATGAGGACGACAGGCTTAGAGCGATTGCCATCGCCCAACTCTTGCCAAACACGCCGGTTGCAGATGGCGATGAAGCCCTCCACTTCGAGATTATTACCCGTACGGATACGGCTTTGATTCTGCTGCTGAGCGGGAAACCGACGGCGGCGGAAGGTGCGATCGCGCACTTTCGTCAGCAGCAACAGCTTAAAGATGTTGTGATGTCTGCTATTACCGTTTAGAAGTTTGTGCGATCGCGCAGCAGAGCTGTGACTACAGTATCGAGTTGTCTTACATCATTCGGCTCTGAGGATGAGACACCTCAGTTACCGAGCTGAGTTCTCCACACCAACTTCTGCATTAACCAAGATTCGTCGCTAAAGAATTAGCATCTTTTGTATCTTATGTGACTGAACTATCGTGCGTGAGTGTTTTTACTGGTGGATGGAGTTTTTGTGTCAATTAGGTACCTCGATATTTACTGAATAAAACTGTGTAGGTAAGAAAAACGCCGAGCACGTATTCGTGAAATTCCGGTGAACTGTTCGGATACTTCTGTGATTTTGGCGTTGTTTGAATCAGTATGAATCAATGTTGATTAGTTTGATACGGTATTTACGGATAGTGTAGAGCAAGTTTATACATAAGAGGCGGGTGTAGTGTCAAGTAAGGAGGGGCGGAAGCGTTATAGGCGCGATCGCAATCGAAAGCGGTCGAAGCGTAGAGCAATTTATTGTCCGGTGCATGGCTGTCATCTAGATAGTGCGAGTCAGAAGTATTCTCTGTATGCGGATAAGGCGGAGCAGCTTCAGCAGCGGGGCATGAGTAAGCGAAAGTCGCGAACGGTGATTTCTAGCCATAAGACGGTTTTACTTTCTGGTGAGTGGCTGGAGGCATTTTGGTGCGATGAGTGTCAGGCGCAGGAGTGGTATTACGTTCGTCAGGACGATGCTGGCAGACATAAAGTCTCGTTAGCGCCGAGAGAGCTTTGGCAGAAGGTAAGCGGGGTGAAGTCTGGAAGGGGAAACCCTTCAGTGAGTGAGTTCACGATGCGCCAGGCTAGGGCCTGTTACGGACTTTGATTTATTGGTGTTTCCTGAATCGCACATAAAATTACCGAAAGTTTGTTGATATATTTCTGAAACAACTCGAAAGGACTGACTTTCACGGCATTCAGTAGCTCTGTGTCCTGAACGTCAGTTTCAAGTAACAGCTTTGTAGCGTTTTTTAGATAGGGTGGGCTTCGATGGTCTTACAGATCTCAGTCTCTCTATGCTCTGATTGCGGTTTCTCCTGAAAACGGAGGTATGCAGATCAGGGGAGAATTACTTTTTGTCTATATTTTCTTCTACACGAAAGGAGAGTCTGTGTCGGCAAGGGTTGAGTAGAGTGCGACTGATTTCATCTGTTCAATCTAGGTGTCAGCAAGCGTAGCGTAGGGTTAGGTAGTAAGGGAAGTGGGTAGCGATGCTGAATGGCAAAACTAGGCAATACAATAGGGGCATAAGGTATCATGTTATCCATCGACCTGAAAGCAAAATGCGACAGCCTGCGAAGCTCTTTAGAGAGATGTGGCAGGATCTGCTGGGCTGTCGTGGGCTAGCTTGGCAGCTAATGAAGCGAGATATCTACGCGCAGTACCGCCAATCTCTACTAGGGCTGGTCTGGGCGATTATTCCACCAATTGTGGCGGCAGCGGGTTTTACTTTTGCAGCGAACTCAAAGGTGCTAAATATTGGCGAAACGGAGCTACCCTATGCAGCATACGTGATGTTTAGTATGGCACTATGGCAGACGTTTGTTGAATCGATTACGATGCCGATGCAGCAGGTTACGAAGGCTAAGCAAATGTTGGCTAAGATTAGCTTTCCGCGTGAGGCGCTGATTTTATCCGGCATTGGACAGGTGTTATTTAATTTTGGCTGTAAGTTGCTGCTGATTGTGGGGATGTTTTTGTGGTTTCAAATACCAGTTACGGCTAGTGTGTTTCTAGCACCAGTAGCTCTAATTCACCTTATTGTGTTGGGAGCCGCAATTGGAACGTTTTTAGCACCGCTAGGTGCGCTATACAACGACGTCAGCAAGTTGGTCCCGCTAGTGATGAATGCGCTGGTTTTCTTTACGCCAGTTGTGTATCCGGTGCCGAGTGGAGAGGGTGCTTTTGGCACGATTGTAAGATTGAACCCAATAACACCGTTATTGGTAACGACTAGAGAACTAGCAACCACAGGGGGTGTGTCACAGCCTGTTGAGTTTTGGCTGGCAAGTATCTTGGGGTTCATCGGGCTGTTGTTAGCCTGGTTGATTTACAAGTTGGCGATTCCATATACCGTTGAAAGACTCAGCTCTTAGAGATGGTGTCAGGTACATAAGCAGAACAATATTCGAAGAGAGCGTATTCGCATATGGTAAGCGCATTTCAGAAGAAGTCAGCTTCTGGATATTCATCAACAGAGCAGCCTCAGCAGGAAGACGTTGTTCTTTCGGTCAATGGTGTTTCTAAGAAGTTTTGTCGCGATTTGAAGAAATCGTTAATGTATGGTGTTCAAGATATCGCTAGTGAGCTGTTTGGGGTAAGAGGTAGCGAAAACGACAATCTGCGAAAAAAAGAGTTTTGGGCTCTGCAAGATGTAAGCTTTGAGCTACGGCGAGGTGAGGCGCTGGGGCTTATTGGCAAGAATGGAAGTGGTAAATCGACGCTGCTGAGGGTCATTGCGGGCTTAATTAAGCCAGATAAAGGGACTGTTGAAGTCATTGGGCGGGTTGCACCGTTGATTGCACTAGGAGCGGGGTTTAATCCTGTGCTAACTGGGCGCGAGAATATTTATGCCAACATGTCAATTTTAGGCCTCGCGAAAGAAGAAATTGACGATCGGTTTGATGAGGTCGTAGAGTTTGCTGAGATTGGAGAGGCGATTGATTCGCCTGTACAAACTTATAGCTCTGGTATGGCAGCGAGACTAGGATTTTCCTGCGCGATTCACACGGAGCCTGACATACTCTTAATTGATGAGGTTCTAGCAGTCGGAGATATCAATTTCAAACAAAAGTGCTTTCGAAGGCTGCACGAATTGATACAGAAAGGCACTTCTTTTATCCTAGTTAGTCACAACTCACAGTCTATTCTCAACGTATGTCGAAACTCTCTGTACCTCATAAAGGGCAACTTCATCGAAATAGGTGAAACTCGTAAAGTGCTTACCAAGTATGAGGAGCAGCTATTCAATCTTGATCGAAAGCTTTCACATGCTTTTTCAGGTGCTGCTGAATATGCAGAAAAAAAAGAGAGCGAGAGTCTGGGGTTAGATATTCTCTCTGTTGAATTTAGAGATAGCGAAGGAGAGAGACTACAATCTGTGGTGTCGGGAGAGGAAGCACGACTTTACTTAAGATGCAAACTGACAAGGGAAATAGAAAACATTAATATCTCTTTGATTTTCAAGGAAGTACTAGGTCAAAACGATCTGGTACTTCACATAAGTAGCTACAACGATAGAGTATCGCTTGCTTTGCCAAAGGGTGTCCACTCTCTTCAGGTAGTTTTACCATACGTGTGTTTAAGACCTGGAATATACAACCTGGATGTAACCGTAAAAGAAGATTCTATGTATGACATGGATAAGGTGCCTTCTTTTATGTTTAAGGTTGTTGGAAAAGAGAGCATGAATAGGTGCTTGTTTTACCAGCCCAGACATTGGTTATCCACGGTCGAAGAATGTAGAAAATAGCAGTCTGGAAATTTCCTCATGTAAATGAAGTGTACGTACTCTGGAATGAAAAATAGACAACTTACTCCCGTTTTCATTGTTGGCTGTCCTAGATCTGGTACTACTCTTTTGCAAAGTTTGCTGTCAGCACATCCAGAGGTGTGCTCTTTCCCAGAATCTCACTTTTTTCATCATCTTCTCTCCAGCCAAAACGTGTGTCAAAAATGGCTGGGAATTGCGCCCTCAAACATAAGAGTAGACCTCGAAAAGTTTGTTAGGTTGTTAAACGACGATTCTCTCATGAGTCTTATCCCCAAAAGGGCCATTTGTGTTGAGCAGTATGCGCAGTCATTTGTTAACGTACTTGACGCATTTACGTTAAAGTCTAATAACCACATCTGGATAGAAAAAACACCAATACACCTGCGCTACATAAAAGAGATAGAGTGTTTCTACGATAAGCCAAAATTTATTCACATCATTCGAAGTGGCATTGATGTAGTGTCGTCATTGTACGAAGTAACTAACAAATATCCGGAAGAATGGGGAGGAGCGCGCAGTATAAATGCCTGTATTAGTCGGTGGCTTAGCGATGTACGAATTAGTCTAAGCTACTTTGATCAACCTGAGCACCATATGATTCCTTATGAGTACCTGGTGAAAGATACATCTTCTGCCGTCAGACAGCTCTGTACTTTTTTAGGCATAGTATTTGATCCTTCGATGCTTGTTAACTATGGTTCTATGGCGGAGGCGGTGAGTCTTGGAAGTGAACCTTGGAAGGATACTGTCTCTGATGCAATTCGTGTAGACAGGGGTAAAAAAAAGGAGAATCTTTTTGACATGTCTCAGAGAGATTACATAGCTGCAAAATTGTCTGTAATCAACAGCAGCAAGAGCTTTGAGCGCTTATATGACTTTGATAAGCTTGGATGACGGATAGAAAGATATATGAATACAGATCAGCCAACTATTCACGTTTTAACTCCCAACACATACCTGTCAAACAATCACTACATGTCGTGCCTATGGTCATCTTTGGATGATTTCAACGTTACAGTTGACCGATACCGACTAGATAGACGGTACTGCAAAATCAAATCAGATTTTTTTACAGGTAAAGTAATTCACCTCCACTGGATAAAGGAGTTTTGCAAATTTGACTTCGACAACCGAGCTAAAACAATTAGGGCTGTATTGGGTGCAATGCGTAATCTTCTCTTGATCAAGAGAAGAGGAAATAAAGTGGTTTGGACGGTTCACAACACTTTTATGCACGAGAATCGATTTGTAGCTATTGAATATCTACTGCGTTATTTTTTAAGTAAAATATGTGATGATATTATCGTGATGAGCGACTACTCACGAGCAGAGTTTTTGCGCATGTATGGCCGCTCTCACCGTATCCACAATATTCCTATAGGAAACTATATTGGTGTTTATCCAAAAACAGTCTCTAAGGTTCAGGCTAGAGAAAGACTAAAACTCTCTCTAGATAGCAAGGTTTTTTTGTATGTCGGGCGCGTTCAACAATACAAAGGAATTAGTAACCTCTTAAGAAGCTTCAGGGCTATTGATGATCCAAAAGCTACTTTGGTTATTGCTGGAGTTTGTAAAGACTTTGAACTAGAAACTGAAATTAGTGAGGCTATATTAGCCGATTCTCGCATTATCGCTCATTTAGGTTTTATCGAGGATACTGAAATTCAATATTACTTAAATGCCTGTGACTGGGTAGTACTACCATTCAAAAAAATACTTAATTCTGCCTCCGTACTCTTAGCTTTGTCCTTCCAGAAGCCCGTAATTGTTCCTCAAAAGGGAGCTATCACGGAGATAGTAAGCAATAGCGTCCAAGGATATTGCTACGAGGAAGACAGCGAACTCGTTCGAGCTCTAACCCGGGCAGTCGCAACTCCACAGAACAAATGGAAAAATATGTGCGATGAGGCTTACAAGCTAGCGCAGACATATGACTGGGAGAGCATTGGGCGTAAGCTCCATCAGGTATATACTGAGGCAGTAGGTTCGCAGTATGAGTGATTTAGCGGCACCCCTCATTAGTATTGTCATACCTACATTCAACCGGGCAAACGTTATTCATATCCCGCTAGAGAGTATCTTTAACCAGACTTATACTAACTTTGATGTCATTGTCGTAGATGATGCGTCTACAGACAACACAGAGGAAGTCGTTGAGAGATTTGACGACCCGAGAATTTCATACATACGCCACTCTAAAAATCTAAAAGGTTCAGTTGCTCGCAATACTGGTATCAAATCTGCAAAGGGTGAATACGTTGCGTTCCTAGATTCAGACGACGCTTGGGTACCCAAAAAACTAGAACTGCAACTTGACCTAATAGCTCAGCAAGAGCGACCCAATAAAGTTGTCAGCTACACAAAAGCTTTTCAAAGCCGAACTGGTATTAATAAAGAAACCTATCACTCGTTTGATGAGCGCTTTTTCTTCCCTAAGCGAGGGAAAGCAGAAAGTGAATCTCTCTCAGATTATCTTTTCTGCGGTCGGGGAAAGACACTAACTAGCACTCTAATGATTCATCGTTCACTTGCCATGAAGACACTATTCGACGAAAGCTTAAAGAAGCACCAAGATTGGGATTTTTGTCTTAGGCTAGAAGCAAACGGGGCTATTTTCGAATTCATTGATCAGCCCTTGACTATTTGGAACGGCGATCCAAACCTTGACCATGTGGGCCGGTTGTCAGACTACCAGCTTTCAGAGATATGGTTCGAATGCTGTCAAGAATATCTATCAGAAAGGGCAGCCAAGACATTTCTGATAGAGAAGCTGTTGCCTCATTGGATATCAGAAAAGCGAAAGCGTCTCCATGCTCAAAAACTGATATGGGATAGTGTTCTAATGAGAAAGAATTCGTTGATGCGATCGCTAAAGCTCACTTCGCAGCTTTGGATCTAGGTATAACTACACAAACTCTCGACAATCTTCAGCAGTACGCTCACTGGTATGCAGATGATAATAGCTAATCACGTCAACACCTACCTCTCTGAAAATACAGCTCAGCAAGCAGCTAAGTTTTGGCTTAGCTTATACGACGAATCTTCAGGTGGGTTCCGGTTCGCTCGTCACCAACCGGCAACACTCATGGCGACCGCTTACTGCGTGCTAGGCCTAGAGCTAATACAAAGTATAAGTGAGCTCTCTAGCAGACAAAGAGACCATATCGTTGATTTTCTTATGAAAGGCTCGCACGCTGACGGCTCTTTCAAAGATTCACTCTTTAATAAAGCGGACATCGTCAGTAAAAAGCATGAACTTGACTATTTTAAGGAAGAAACTACTACTTTTTGTCAACAAGCATTAGACGCGCTTTCAGCACCGCCGCCGCCAGCACGTTTCTATTCAGACAACAGAAATACCGTAATCGGTATTACTCAGTACCTAGAGGCATTTTCCTGGGAGAATGCATGGCTAGATTCTAACCCAGTTATGTTTCTTCTTAGTCAACTCTGCCACGATAGAGAGAGACATGGTGATGAGAGTTTGTCTGCTGTAATCGACACTGCACTCGACTGGTTAGACCAAAACCAAAGCCCGACAACAGGGCTATGGAAAGGTCCATATGAAGTTTCTCTGACCAATGCAATGGCTGCGACCTTCCATTTCACTTTTTTTTATTTTTATCGTAGTCGCCCTATCAACTATGCTGAGCGAATTATAGACTCTTGCTTATCTCTTCAAGAGACTCACGGACTGTTTAGTGGAAATGCGGTTGGCCAGACCTGCCTTGACTACGATGCCATAGATTTGCTTGCGAAGGCATCTCTACTTACCCGCTACCGTAGTGTCGATGTAAGAGATGCAATGAATAAAGCGAGTGACGCACTTTTAACCTTAAGCAATGATGACGGAGGATTTGTCAACTGCAAGCAAAAAATCCGTCATTTTAACGATCGAAAGCATCGCCTCTTGAGAAAGGTAGGTTTGAGAAGACTAGTGCCTGCTTCTACTCGTGTAAAGGCAGAAGGGGACTACACTGTTTGCTGGAAACTACTGTCTTGCACCGCGTCCGAAAGCAACGCATTTTCAACTTGGTTTCGGATGGTTAGTCTGTATCTCACTCAGATAGGAGCACGTAGCAGCACCATGAAGCCAGTGCCTAATTTTCGATCTCTACCGTTTTTGGGATATCACACTGAAACGACTTTCCTTTGATGATAGTTGGGCAATCGTTAAAGGGCATACAGACAGAGGTTAGGGTGTCAAGCTGACCAAGAATTTTGAAGATATCGACTAATCGCAAAAATTGCGATAGCTCGGTAAAGTCGTTAGATGAAGTTCTTTGCGTGATGAAATATTGATATTCTTTAGCTTCATTCAGAGACTTTTTATCTCTCAGCGAGAGTTGAAATAACGGACAGTATGGTTAAAACTGCTATCAGAATGGTAATAGCATTTTGTCTGATAGGTCCTTTTCTCCTCAGAGAAGCGGATCGAACGTTGGAACCTTATCCAGCCGTCTTACAGCCTTCGGGAGCCTATAAAGTTTCCACGAAAGATGCCGTAAAATTTAGGAAAAAGCAGCTTTTGGCCGTAGAAAACGATGGCTCTGAGCATGAGATACATACGGATGACTTCATGGGTGACATCCCTAGCCATTACTGGAGCTACGTTGCTGATTCGCGCTACGGATTGGCTTCAGAAAAAGAGCGAACGGTCGCTTTGGGAAGATGGAGACTAACACTAGTAACGCACAAAGAAGCTTCGCCTACAGAACGAAAAGAAGCACTGCGTTGGATTCATGCTCGTCTTCGTGCACAAGGAATTGATGATGCAGCCATCATAAGAATCCGCGAGATAGATACTTTTTGGGATGTTCAATCAGGAACTGAAGTCAAAAGAGAAACGAAGGAACAAATTGATGTGGATATCAAAAAATAGCCCGGTCGATTGGATAGAGACACAGATAAGTAGGTCCACACAGACTGACATAGCCTCGCTTTGCTACTTTAGAGTCGTATTTTGTCTTTTCACCATTTTGTTTGGCTGGCGCAGTTATACCTGGATAGGTACAGTACCTGACGCTTTTTTCAATCCGCCTATGTTTAGCGTCGCCTCGCTATTCGACCAATTTCCACCTAAGATATTTTTCCAAGCGGTTGATATCGCAATCGGCGTATTTACTTTTACTTTACTCTTTGGCTTCTTAACTCGCCTATCAACGCTTTCGCTGCTGATATTGATGATTATTGGAAATACTTTTTCCTTCTCACTCGGTAAAATAGACCATAACGCTTTATACCTCTGTGTTTTATTGGCAATGTGTTTCCAAAACTGGGGGACAATGTTCTCCATAGATTCACTTTTAAGAAGCCAAAGGGAAATTGGAGAGAAGGAGAAGTCAGTAGATCTATCTTTTCTAGGAGTTTTGATCTCGTTTGGTTTTTTTACGGCAGGATTCGGCAAATCTCTAAGCTGGGTCGATTTTGATCTTACGACCAGCGGGTTTTTGAGCTGGTTCTATGATGGCTATTTCAATCAGGGCCGTGATCAATTATTGGCTTCTGCTGTGCTAAAAATAAATTCGCCGTTGCTGTTGGAGTTTATCGATATTTCAGCAGTGATTTTTGAGCTAGGCGTTTTGCTAGCCATCTTGTCTCGTACGGGATGGTATTCCTGGTTAACTACCGCTTGCCTTTTTCACCTAGTGAATTGCTTATTGCTCAATATTGCGTTTAACGCCAACGCAGCTGTTTACTTAGCCTTTGTACCTTGGGCTCAGTTACCTATCTGTCGGTACTGCTTTATAAAAAGAGCTAAATGTAGTCTGGTAGTTTTTGCTGCTCTTGGCAGCTTTTTAATCACGCTTTGGCTATCTCCTGCACGAATTCCCAATGCTGGATTCCATGTATTGTCTTTACTAGGTATTAGTAATAGACTCGTAGTCTCCTGTGGCATTTGGGTAGCTATTCTCTTAATATTTTTGGCAAGCTTCAAAGCATTCGTTATGCTACCAACGGCTCAGCTACCTCAACACCGATTCTCACAACCATAAGCATTTAACAACAAACAGATGGATAAGAGTAACTCCATTCCAAAAGTTAGTGTCATCATGTCTGTCTACAATGGTGCTCGCTATTTACAAGCGGCAATTGATAGCATACTTCAGCAAACCTTTAACGAATTCGAATTTATTATCGTAAACGACGCATCTACGGACAATAGCCTTGCAATCATATGTGAGTACGCGAAGAGTGATAGACGCATCAGATTAGTTGAAAATGAAGAAAATATTGGACTTACCCGATCTCTTAATAAAGGGCTTGGCATTGCTCAAGGGAAATATATTGCCCGGCAGGATGCCGACGACGTATCGCTGCCTGAAAGGTTTGAGAAGCAGGTAGCTACGTTCGAGAAGCACCCAGACGTTGTACTGGTGTCTTGCGATATGGACGTTATCGATGGCCACAGTAATTTCGTTCGTAGAGATGTGAGATCAGCTGAATCTATGTGGGTTAAATGGTTGTTGATTTTCTATAACCACATTGGCGGTCACTCTCAGGTAATGTTCAGACGTGAAACGGCATTGCAGTTAGGCGGATACGCAAACGATTTTCGATACAGCCAGGACTATGAATTTTGGTGTCGTTTGTCAACCGCTGGAGACATTGTTATCTTACCTGATGTGCTACACAATCAGCGGCTACACAATCAGCGCATAACTTCGCAAAAAAGGACAGAACAATTAGGATATGCACTCGATCAGAGCAAAGTCAATATCCATCACCTGATAGGGGAAGAACCTACCACAGAAGATGTGAATGCCCTCAGAAAATTCTGGGGAGGAAAACTGCACGGAGGCTTCCCTGAGGCCAGTGCTGCTAGAAGCTTGAGTAGTTTGCAATGGGATTTATTAAAGGCCTTTCTTAAAAGAAATCCGGGAGAGAAAGAGAAAAACCGTCAATACTCTGCTGATCTTAAGAAAGTTATCGGCAAGCAATTTGTAGCGTGGATAGCCTCGGTTAGTATCTTTAAACTGTCAGAGCGACTCCAAATTTCTTCATTTGCTTTTTCCTGGAGCCCTCTTGGCGTTCTAAAGCAGTGGGTTAGAGATCTGGCTTCTAGATCGATGAAGTTTCTACAACCTTAACAACCGTCTTTATTGAAGCTCACTACTACAGCTATGCGGATTGCTTATATTGTCCATCGGTTTCCCACACTGTCGCAAACTTTTATCCTCAACCAGATTACTGTCTTGATTGACAATGGTCATGAAGTCGATATATACGCTGACGGTTCTGCTAAATCTGACGACAGAGTTCATCCCGATGTTGACAAGTACAATCTTATAGATCAAACAACTTACTTCAACATACCGAATCACTATTTTGCCCAAGCAATCACTGGGCTCTTTCTGCTATGTCAGAAAACACTCAGACGGAAGCATCTGCTCAAAATTTTTCTAGAACATTGTAAGGCTAAAAAAAAGGAAGCGCTTCTTCCTCGATGGAGAGCCATACATCTTTTCAACTGTCTAATAGATAAACCAGCGTATGATGTCATTCACTGCCATTTTGGACCTAACGGTAATAAGGGGGCTCTGATAAAAAAGTACCTTTTTCCCGAGAGTATCTTGGCAACTACATTCCATGGCTATGATCTGACAGTCGAGGTCAACAGCGATAATTGCCACCATCCATACAGCCAGTTGTTTGAGCTTTGCGATCTTTTTCTGCCAATTAGTGAGCGATGGCAGCGCCGGCTTATTGAATTAGGTTGCCCTGCTCAGAAGATTAAAGTTCACCATATGGGTGTCGACATAGGGCGCTTTGCTCCTGACACAGACAAAAATAGTGATAAAGATGTAGAGGTCATCTCCATAGCGCGGCTGTCTGAAAAGAAGGGGCTGCAATATGGAATTCGGGCCTTAAAGAGAGTAAAAGATAACTATCCAAATCTTCATTACAGCATTATAGGGGATGGGCCATTAAGACAAACTCTAGAAGCACTGATTGCAGAACTTGGCCTATCAGATAACGTAAGTTTACTGGGCTGGAAAGACCAAGAAGAAGTTGTACAACTGCTAGCACAAAGCGATATTCTACTAGCACCTAGTGTTACAAGTGTGAACGGAGATCAAGAAGGTATTCCAGTTGTTTTAATGGAAGCAATGGCTATGAAAGTTCCTGTGATAAGCACTTGGCATAGTGGTATCCCTGAGCTGGTGAAAGATAAAGTCTCTGGGCTCCTAGTCTCCGAGAGAGACACCGACGCAATCGCTCAAAGCCTAATACTTCTCGCAAACTCACAAAAGATGCGTACAGAAATGGGATTCAACGGTCGAAAATTTATTGAGGAGAATTTCAATGTTCGCAATCTCAACTATGAACTTACTGAGTTGTTTGAACGATTGGTAGAAAGCAATCTTAGTCGTTCAACGAACGACTATTGACCTGTACACAATATGACAAAGACGTGTTGGAGTTGAATCCCGATAAGTATCCATCTATTGATACTTGTGAAAAATAGCTATGATAGCCAGAGGCCATAGAGAAGTTGAAAATAAGTAATAAAATAATTCTCTTAGCTTCTATGCAATGGTTTCATTGTTACCTTAAGCCATTTGTCAAAGGCCTCATATCAGTATTTAATAAAGCTGAATTTATAGTTTGCGGAGTGGAATCTCCTATTCCTTTTCCTTATGCGTTCAACATGAAAAACGTGCGCCAACCTAAAGTAGCATTTTACACAAGAGCCATCAGGAAAAATAGCGTGGTGAAGCTCTGACTTAATTTAAAAGATGAGAGTGATTTAGTAAGCTAGCAATCTCCTGACTCATAGCCTCAAGTTTCTTCCCATCGCAACATATTAGTACTATGAGAGACATCAGACGAAAGCTATCTTTTCTTATCGCAAGAACAGAAAATCTATTTCACCAATTTCCACAAGGAAAGATAGCCTATATACATATCCCTAAGTGTGGCGGGACTTCGCTCAATAGAGCGTTGCAGGCATGCTATCTCAAATGGACTTTGAGTGATACTAACAATATCGTGAACCTAGACTCACCGGCGTCTTGGGTGACTGCTGAGCACATTAATGACCATAGATTGTCTCCGAACACGACTGATGATTCTTTAGTGATGAAGTTTCGAGAAATGCTGCTCTTTTACCACATGTCACAAAGACACATTGAGCTAATTGCGGGTCACTTTCCTTTCAGTAGCCGAGTTGCGCAGAGCTTTCAAGATAAGTACGCTTTTATTACAATTTTGCGTGACCCAGTAGATCGGTGGGTCTCTAGCTATTTTTATAATAGAAACCGGCAGGAGTATAAGTATCGTAAAATTGAAATGGATATTGAAGAATACATTGCATCCGATTACGGTAGATCCCAAGGATACGAGTACGCTAAGTTCTTAGGCGGCTTGGACGAGAATGGTCGATACATGTCAAATGATGCTGTCAGCAGAGCAAAAGAGAATCTACATAAGTTCAAGCTGGTCGGCACCCTAGATAACATGACTGAGTTCTCGGTACAGTTTGAAGCGATATTTGGTCGAAAACTAGGTTTAGCGCGTCTAAATCAAAGACCGAAAACTGAGAATCCTGAAGCTATGCAATTCGTTGAGAAATCCATAGAAATGATCACAGAGATATGTCAGCCAGATATAGAGATATACGAGTATGCTATTCGAAATCTCATCAATAAGTCATAGGCAGTCTTGGCAATAAAAGTGTTGTGCGAAAAGGATGTAATTTAGATAGAAAATAGTCGTCGCCTAAAAGGTAATCGCTATTAACCTGTTAGCGGACTTTGGTATCCGTTCTGTCTAGTATTATAAAATTAACTTTCTTATATTTGATTGTGGTTATACCTAACTTAGGTTCCCCATGCTAGGCACAAACAACTTAAGTCAACCTTCTGTGTCTGTTGTGATTCCTGTCTTCAACGATAGTGCTCGCTTGCAAAAATGCTTACTGGCTTTAGAAAATCAAAGCTATCCAAGCAGCCTATACGAAGTTCTGGTTATTGATAATGACTCCACAGAAGACATTAAACGGGTTGTAGATTGTTTTACAAAAACGAAGATTTTTTTAGAGACAGCGGTCGGTTCTTATGCCGCCCGCAATAAAGGAATTGAGGTCGCCAAGGGTGACCTAATTGCTTTTACGGATGCTGACTGTATTCCCGCAAAGCAGTGGATCGAACAGGGCGTTAAAAGCTTTTTAGCTATCTCGGATTGCGGTCTAGTAGGCGGTAAAATTGAGTTGTTTTTTGAAAAACCTGCAGTGCCAACAGCAGTAGAGCTATACGAGAGCGTTGAAATGAATTTTCATCAGGATATATTATTGTCCGAGCAAAACTACGCACTGACAGCTAATATGTTTACGTCAAAACAGGTAATTGTGTCTGTTGGACTCTTCAATAAGTTTCTAAAATCTGGTGGTGATCGCGAGTGGGGTCAGCGTGTTTTTGCTGCCGGTTACAAGCAAGCATATGCGTCAGAGGCTTTAGTCCAGCATCCTGCTCGTCGTTCATTCTGGCAGCTATACAAGCGGGTCACACGCATCAATGGCGGCAACTTAGACGCTCAAAGAAGTACACTGTCTGAACAGAATAAATGGGAATGCCTTCTCAAAGACTTTGTATTGGCTTTTACTCCACCGGGGAGGAGTATTCTTTCCCTCTGGTCAGACCCCAGCGAGCAACAAAGTAAGCTAGTAACAAATAAGCAAAAGCTTCAGTTCGTCACAGCTTCCTTATTTGTCCGCTACGTTAGTGCATGGGAAAGAATTCGAATAAGACTTGGCGGCAAATCAAGGCGATGGTAACCAACCTGTTTAGGAAACTGAATAAAGAGTTAAACAGTCAGCGGGCAAGTTGTTGAGATGAGAGTTGCTTACATTACAATTAATGATGCTCATGCGCTCGGGCCTAAGTCGGAATGGTCAGGTACTGCCTACTATATCGGTCGTGCGCTAGAGCAACGAGGTGTAGAGGTTGATTATCTCGGCCCTCTGCAATTTAGCCCTCTTTCTAGAGCCATAACAAAGATAAAAAGGCTTTTCTATCAAAATTTTCGAAACAAAAAGTATCTAAAAGATCCGGATCCGTTTACGTTAAAGCTCCTCTCTGACCAGGCTGCCCAAAAGCTTAAAAAACAAAAATATGACGTTGTACTGAGTGCGACAGTTAACCCAATTGCTTACTTAAAGTGTGATTTGCCTATCGTGTTTTGGGCAGATGCCACTTTTGCAAATACCGCAAACTTTTATCCAGAATATAGCAATCTCTGCAAGGAAACGATTGAAAACGGTCATATTATGGAGCAGCTTTCTATTCAGAAATGCCGTTCTGCCGTTTATTCTTCAGAATGGGCTGCCCAAGCTGCCAAAAACACATATGGAGCCGATCCAGCAAAAGTAAATGTTTTAGAGTTCGGTGCAAACTTAGACAACAGCTACTCACTTACAGAAGTCAAATCGCTCGTAGATGCGAGGCCTAAAGAAAAGTGTAGGCTTCTATTTTTGGGTAAAGACTGGATTCGTAAAGGCGGAAACAAAGCCCTAGAAGTCACTAAATTACTGAATGAATCTGGACTAAAAGCGGAGTTACTAGTGGTTGGATGTTCTCAAATTAGTTCAGTTCCATTGCCTAGCTATGTCAAAAATATAGGATTTATTAGCAAACTATCGGATGACGGAAGAAAGCAGCTTTCTGAGCTAATCGCTAGCAGCCATTTTTTAATTCTACCCACCATTGCTGACTGTTCCCCGATTGTTTTTTGCGAAGCGTGTTCTCTGGGTGTGCCCTGCATTTCTACTGATGTTGGCGGAATCCCAAGCATAATAAAAGATAATATTAACGGTATGAAATTTTCCCTGGAAGCACCCGCCGAGCAGTATTGTGAGTTCATCAGCGCTACATACTCCAACTATGTTACCTACAAAAAGTTAGCAATCAGCGCATTCCATGAATATGAGGAAAGGCTAAATTGGTTGGTCGCTGGGCAAGCTTTGGAGAAGATTTTGGCCGACGCGAGCGATTCAACCTAAGCAATCGGGAAGAAACATCAAACGTATAAAGCACTTAGAGTCTGTGCTAGAAGCAGCTCCGCATACAAAACCATACACAATAAAACTATGATGACCGCCAGTGTATTAACACAACTACACTCTAGCTACAATAGGCTCCAGGGAAAGCATCGGATGGGCAAGTCTGTGATGCTAGAAAAGCACAAAGCTATCTACGTTCCCATTCCAAAAGTAGCTTGTACCAGTCTATTTAAGGCATGTGCTGAGATCCTGAAGATAAATGATAGTCAGCGCTCTGTTCATGATATTTACTTTCCAGGCATAAATGATTTAAGCCGACTAGCACAATACGAAGAGTACTTTAAGTTTGCATTCGTAAGAAATCCATGGGATCGCTTGGTCTCATGCTATTGCAATAAAATAAAGTCAGATTCAAGTGTTAACAACCGCTGGTTCAAAGATGGTGTAAGCAAAGGACTGTCGAGGTACGGTAATGATTTCGAAGCAGGAATGTCTTTTGAAGATTTTGCCAACAGCGTGTTAAACATTCCAGATGAACTAGCAGAAAAGCATTTTAGAGCTCAGCATACTTTCATTACAGATAGAGAGGGCTTGTTGATAGTTGATTTTGTCGGCAAGTTTGAAAGTTTGAGAGAAGACTTTGCTCTTATTTGCGATCGCCTAAATTCTGAGCAAATCAACATTCCACATTTGCAAAAATCTTCTCGAGAAAGCTATAAAGGCTATTATTCTCACGCCCTTAGAGATAAGGTGTCTAAAAGATTCAGTCAGGACATCAAACTTTTTAAATATACTTTTTAGCAATTCTCGAACGCAGTAACAAGAAAACTACTGTCGCTAAAGGCTACTCCAACGCTTTTATAGACATATCTTGCAGTAGATGGTGCACATGCAAGTATGTTTTACTCGTCATAAGCTGAATATTACTTTATCTACTAATGATCACGGAGCTTTGCATGCTTGTCGCAGACGATATTTTGTACCTGGAACTTCCAAAAACGGCATGCAGCCACATCAGAAATCTTTTGAAGCATTTCGTCGGCGGCAAGTTTGTCGGGAAGCACAACCGGCCCTCCGAGCAGATGCTCGAGCAGATGCTCGAGCAGAAAATGTTGGTAGGCTCGGTTCGTAATCCATGGGATTGGTATGTCTCTATGTGGGCATACGGCTGCGATAGCAAGGGAGTTTTATTCAAGCGGTTAACCTCCAGGCAAATCAGAGGTCAGGGCCTAATTAGTGGAGCAAAATCTATTCCACCACTCGTGTTTCTAAGGTTTCTAAGCCAAATTTTTTTCAAATCGCCTGACAATTGGAAACGCCTGTACGCTGACAGTAGAAACCCTTACTTATTCAGGGAATGGCTGTCTCTGGTGCTTGATATTGATTCCAACCACAAATATAGCTTCGGCGATGGCTACGCATTTAGCCCTGTCAGTTCCATTGCTGGTCTTTATACCTACTATTACGTTCGACTCTTCGCACGTGATACAGCTCGTCTGATAAATGGAAAGATAAGTGCTATGGACGGGCTCTGTGAAATCGATCAAAGCTATAACGTTTTAAATGAAGTCATAAGAGTTGAAAGTCTCGAAGATGATGTGGTTCGCATCTTATGCAAACTAGGGCACGTCGATAGCCTAAGTCTGAGAAACGAAATTCGCACCTACAAACCTCCGCTCTTCAGAGATATTGGGAGTAAAAGCAATTCTTCGTCGCGAGTCAGGGATATTAGATATTATTATGACCAACAGACTGCTCATCTAGTAGCGCATAGAGAGAAGCTCATTATCGAAAAGCACAATTACCAATCTATACTTGCCAATTTCTGAGTGCGTGCTTCAAGTTGTTAACTGATTTATCTAAGAAGAACCTAGTCAAATACGCTACGAAAAGAGATGTTTTCTAATCAAAATGGCAAACAGTCGAAGCTGAGCTACGAATTACGAAAATCTTTGTTCAAAGCGCACGTTAGAAGGAATCTACCCTGGCCAATTCGAACTAAGCTAAGAAGTCCCATTTTTGTGCTGGGTAGCAGCCGCTCTGGTACAACTATGCTGACTGATATCTTCGCAACAGCCACGAGAGTCTGCAATTTTTCAGAGGTCCCCATTGTTCGTCTCCATATGTGGGAAATGGTGAAATCTCCAGAGACACTCCCTCATGGACTGCCACAGCTAGAAAAAAATCTCGTCAGGCTTAGTGGCATTAAGCCTCGACAGCGGCTACTTGAAAAAACGCCCGGACACAGCTTGATAGCAGGCGCTTTAGCAAACTATTTCACAGACGGGAGTTTTATTCATATCTTTAGAGATGGCCGAGATGTCAGCAATTCTATGCTGCGGCATAAGTGGATCTCTAGAGAGCTGAAGGAAGAAGTAGAAGTGTTCTGGTTTTCTCGGTTGCCACAGACCTATCAAGAGAAGTGGCCTAGCCTAGAAGTGTGGGAGCGCGGCATCCTCAGGTGGGCCGTTTACGTTACAGCAGCTAGAAAAGCTAAGCTTGCTACAGAAAAATATCTCGAGGTTAGCTACGAAGATATATGCAGCAATCCACAGTATCGTATTTATCAGCTTTTCGATTTTTTAAACTTAGCTGTTTCTCCGGATTGTGAGAAGAAAATTTTGGAGATTAGACCCATAAATCTAAAGAGAGATAAGCATAGAGAGCTTAGTCAAAAGAAGCAGCGCTTTTACACGCAGGTTTTACGGGAGTTTGGCCTCAGCACAATTCAATAAATAAAGTTTCAGCGAAGACAGATACTGAACTGCTCTAAGTGCTTACACTTAGAATATGATTTATTGATGTATCGAGTCGATAGATATGAGCCTCAATACTATGCAAACGGGCAACTTTCTGAAAGGGGTTGCCATCGTAGCCGTGCTGATAAATCACTATATCAACCACTTTTCAGAGTTGCGTAGTGGTGGGTTTGCAAATACCGTAGTGTTGGTTTTTTTCTTCCTCAGCGGATACGGTATCTTCACATCACTAACTAAGAAGGCAACAGGCGGAGTTTTTCGACTCGAACAAGTTGCTAAGTTCTACCTCCGTAGAGCGATCAGAATTTTCCCTTTATTTTGGATAGCCTATTTTGCCCAAGGCATTATTGCACCCTCAGACTATTCTATTGTCTCGTTTCTAGGCTTTCAATCAGAAGGACATTATTGGTTTATATCTTCTATCTTGCAGTGCTATATATTCGCACCTTTTTTAGTGATGCTGGTTGTGGCGAATAGATATGCCGCGCTACTTGCCGTAACCATCTTGTTTGGAATATCAGTTGTTCTCACCGATCAATCACCCATAACTGAGTCGGTTTTCAATCTATTTCATTTCGCGAAGGCTCCCTATCTGGGGATATTTTTCTCACATACCTACATTTTCTTTCTCGGTATGATCTTTTGCACATTGATTTTGGATGAGCCAACCAATGAGAGAAAATCTGAAGAGTACAGGCGATTTCACAATTTTGCGTTTGTTCTCTTAGGAAGTTCGGCTCTTTTTTATGTACTCCTAGAAAAGTACTGGCTGAACCTACCTTTATCCGGAGGCATACTCCTACTGCTGTGTACCTGCTCCTATGCCGTGTACAATGCCATTCCGGCAAATTTTCCCCCTCTGAGCATTGTCCATTTTCTGGGCAGACACTCTTATCCAGTGTATCTATTTCATATGTCATACTACTTAATCTTAGAGAGACTGGGGTTATTGTCACAAGGTGGCTGGACTGGAGCTTTCGTTCTACTACTCTTTTCTCCACTATTTATTTCAGTAGCTCTTCTATTAGAGGAGCTTTCTAGCTGGATCACATTCAAGTCAGAGAATCTCCTTCATCTATCGAAGGTTTCTAGGGTGTGACTTTTCACCTGAACCATCACTTATTGACCCATCATTTATAAGGAAGAGGAAAGTGCCGACGGTAACTCCATTGGTCAGCATTGTCATTAATAACTATAACTATGAACAGTTTCTTTCAGAAACAGTTGACAGTGTGCTGAATCAATCCTACGAAAAGATAGAGGTGATTGTCGTTGATGATGGCTCTACGGATAGCTCATATAAGGTTATCTCCGCTTATGGTGATCGTATTCGATCTATTTTTCAAAAAAACGGTAAGCAAGCGGCCGCCTTGAATACAGGATTTGAGGCAAGTAGCGGCGATATTGTTCTATTTTTGGATGCTGACGACTACTTACTGCCTAGTGCTATCGAGAAGATTGTCTCAACCTTTCAATATGGGGTGGGGAAAGTACATTTTCGGATTCAGGTTGTTGATGGGGAAAGCAACCCGCTAGGCTACTCTATTCCTTCAGCAGGCATGAGCTTGGCTACTGGGGAAGTGTGGCGTAAACTTCTACAAACTAGCAGCTACGTCAGTGCCCCTATGAGCGGCAACGCCTATCTACGCAAGACGCTAGAGCCACTTTTTCCCATCCCTGATGAATACAAGATGACCGCAGATGACTATTTAATGATTTCGACGCCCTTCTATGCGGGAAAGTTAGCCAGTATTGATGAAGCCATTGGTTCGTACCGTGTTCATGAGACCAACCAATGGGCCCTGACTGCTATCTCTGGTAACCGTTTTCGTCGGTTCGTTAAACACGATTTGCAGAATTTCGCACTATTGCGCCAAAGAGCGAAAGCTTTTGATCAAACCGTTCCAGAAGACTTGGAGCGGCGATCGCTTGGCCGCATTTGGTCGCGTCTGGCATCTTTGCGCCTAGAGCCTCAAGCCCATCCCGTGAGTAGCGATCGCGTCTGGCATCTGGTCCGGTGGGGAATCTATGCCGTCTGGCAATTCTCTAGTCACAACCTACCGAAAAGGGTGATTTACACCCTCTTATTCTTATGGGTTGGCTTCACGCCTGTACCGCTAGCTAGGCTAGGCATTACCTGGCTGTACGCCCCACATCTGAGGCCAAAAGTAATAGACACCACTTTGAATCGGCTGCGAACCTTAGTTAGTTGAGAGCAAACTAAAAGACCTTTTATGCATGTTGCTATTCTCCGTCGAGTTCCTGACTTTTCTATCAGCATGGACGTCTATGCTGACGGATTGGTGCAAGGGCTCAAAACGGTTCGTCCGAACTGGACTATCTCTGAACTGCACCCTATCGCACCGAGCAATACTGCATTTAAGTCACTTAGCGGCGTCCAGAAATACTACGAGCGATATAGGCGCTATCCCAATCGCCTACGGCAGGTTGACGCTGATATTTTCCACATCATCGATCACAGCGACGGATATCTCAGCGGCTGGCTGCATCGAGCTCAAAAACAGAACGTGGTTACTTGCCACGACCTCATCAACCTGATTCAGCCAGAAACATTTAAAGGTCGGGCTATTTTCCCCTGGCTTAGCATGACGCTGTGGATGCAGGCCGTAAAGTCAATGAGACAGGCTGACCACGTCATTACGGTATCCGCTCATACGAAGCGGGACACCATAGAGTACTTGGAGATTGATCCTCAATCTATTACAGCTATTCCCAATGCCGTCGGTGGTCAATTTACTGTTTTATCCTCAGCGCACCGACAGCGAGTTCGGCAAAAGTATGCGCCTAATACAGAAGCATTTTGTCTGTTGAATGTAGGTTCAAACAATGCTCGAAAAAATATCTCGGCAATTCTGTTAGCCGTGGTCAGCCTTAGAGATGCCGGGGTGCCCATCTGCTTTTGGAAAGCAGGGGCTGACTTTACTGGCGAGCAGAAGCGGTTTATTCGCGATCGCAACCTCCAAAACGAAGTGAGATATCTCGGCAAGCTGAGCGACACCGAACTGATCGAGATCTACAATGCCGCTGACTGTCTTATGGCGCCTTCACTATACGAAGGATTTGGTTTGACAATTTTAGAGGCTATGGCCTGCGGAACCCCTGTAATCACCGCTAATATTAACGCAATGCCAGAGGTCGCTGGAGATGCGGCCCTATTAGTTGCCCCTACGAACATCGAAGAGATGGCTCAGGCCGTCCAAAAGCTCTATAATCAACCTAATCTGGTTAGAGCTTTAGTGAATAAGGGACTAGAAAGAGTTAAAGACTTTACCTGGGAAAAGACAGCCGAACAGGTTGCACAGGTTTATGAACAGGTTCTGCCCTAGCGCAAAAAGAGTAAAGACTGAGTAAATCCATATTCGCGAAACTACAGAAAAACGACCAGAACGATACAGGCAAATCATTCTGCACCCATCGCTGAGCAAATAGGTATGAGCTACCAACTTCGAGAGACTGTTCGCCTCCAGGGCCGAGACCTAGTATTTGCAACCAAGTACTGGCAAGAGCGACTGTTAAATCAGCTAAGGGGGCAATCGACTAAGTCTCTAGTGATTTGCAACTCTTACCCAAAAAGCGGTACGCATCTGTTGTACCAAATCCTATATTCGATTCCTGGCTTGCAGCAGTGGGATGACATTGTTTCAGTTCAAGCGCTGTGTGGGGTAATGAACACACCCGAACACGTCCGCTGGAAGATCGGCTCTGCGCCCAGCAACTCGATTGTGAGAAGCCATCTGATGCATTGCGATGAAATTAAAGAAGTATTGGCTGAATTCAACTGCAAGGTTTTATTCATATACCGCGATCTTCGAGATGTAGCCGTTTCTCACGCTCGCTGGGTCATGAAAGAAGAGCGCATCTTTTTACACGATATCTATCAGCAAACGTCTGGGTTTGACGAGCAGCTGATGAAGTCTATTAAAGGGGTTCCTGTCGGTAGTCCCTTCGCTTCTAATCTTTCTCAACCTGATATCGGTACAGATTTTTCTAGATGGCAGGGCTGGGTCACAGATGATAACGCCTGCGCGGTTAAGTTTGAGGAGATAGTTGGTGAGCGAGGTGGCGGCTCCGAATCAAAAAGACTATATTTTGTCGAACAAATTTTAGACTACCTAGGTGTCAACTTATCAGCTGCGCAAATCAAGTCGCAGTTTGCTTCTTATGCGCTGAATCCAGAAGAATCTCACACCTTTAGAAAAGGTGGACAGGGAAACATTGGAAGCTGGAAAACATCTTTCACAGACGCTCACAAGCAAGCATTCAAATCAGTAGCAGGGAATACGCTCATTGATTTGGGCTATGAGTCAAGCCTGGCGTGGTAATAGCTGTGGAGAAGTTTGCAGTTGCTTCACGATTAGGGGCATTAGAATGTAATTATTCTGTGAACAGTGAGTGAAATCACCGACTGTGGATAAATAATTGATTAAGAATAGCCCTTTCTCGATGCTGAATCTGAGCCTAGCCGTAGTATCAAATAGTATTGTCATATAAGTATTATGAACAAGGAGTTTAGGCTTGGTGTAGTTTTCACCCATCCGACTCAGCACCACGGACCGCTGTGGAGAAAACTCAGCGAGCAGCCAGGACTGTCTCTAAAGGTGCTTTATCTCTCTGATGAAAATCAGGGAAGCGGCGACCATTTTTTGGGAGAGAAAGCTCAGGCTTGGGATGTGGATCTTCTGGGTGGCTACAGCCATGAGTATTTAAAAGATCTTTCCAATAAAGTGCCTACTAAGCGAACGAAAACAGTACTCAGTCCAGCGCTGCTGAGCCAAATAAAGCCGCAGAATTTCGACGCAATTTTCATGCAGAGCTTTGTAAACTACTCATACCGGCTGACGGCGGCGCTGTGCAAGCTCAGGGGCATCCCACTCATTATGCAAAACGATGCCAGCATGATGAGCGACGGGCGGTACAGCCGAGCTCGGCTGATCGCTATGGCCTTTTTATACCCTTGGATGAACAACCTTGCAGACTATTGGCTTTCTTGTGGTGACCACAACGAAGTCCATCTGCGTCACTACGGCGTTGCCGATCGCAAGATTGTTAGAGGCTGCCATCCTGTAGATGGAGATCGCTTTCAAAAAACAATCGCTGCTCAGCCAGCCGAAATACAACAGATTCGCCAAGCGCTCTGCTGGGACAACAACACTCTGCTTTATGGTTTCATGGGCAAGTACATTGAGCGTAAGAACCCCTTTGAATTCATTGACAGCATTGTGCTTGCTCACAAGCGCGACCCCAGGGTGCGGGGCGTCTTGTTTGGCGGTGGTGAGCTAGAAGGCGCTATTAATCAGCGGATTGCAGAACTCGACGGTGAAGTCATCAACTACGGCTTCGTTAACCAGTCAAAAGTACCGCTTTACTTTGCAGCACTCGACAGCTTTGTAGTAACCTCCTGGATCGATCCGCATCCGCTGGTTGTTTCAGAAGCCATGGTCTCAGGAGTACCGCCTATTTTGAGCGATCGCTGTGGTAACTGGGGCTATAGCGATACTGTGCGTCATCGATACAACGGACTGGTTTACCCTTGCGGTAGCGCCGAGGCACTTGCAGAGGCGATCTTGACGATGACGGACGGAGAGACGCGATCGCGCTATGGCCACAACTCAAAACAGGTCTTTAGCGAGCAGGATATCAACTGCGAAGTGGGTGCGTTTTCAGAAGTGATTAAACGTATTCAATCCAGTAAAGATCATGATCTAGCGAATATGGATACTGCTGAGCTTGTTCAAACCTAAACCTCGAACTCCCCCCCCCCGATGTTCGACTCGAATTGCAGACTCTAGACAATGGACTCTAGGTAATGAAAATATTGATATCTGCTTACTCCTGCGAGCCGGGAAGGGGCTCAGAACGCGGTGTCGGGTGGAACGTCGCCTGTGAGGTTGCCAAGCGCCATCAGGTGTGGGTTCTCACTCGCCCAGATGAAAGCAAATCCGCCATCGAAGCGGAACTTGCGACTAACCCTAATCCCAATCTTCACTTTGTTTACTTTACGCTGCCCTTCTGGCAGGACAGCATGCGGTTAGGTCAGTCAGGCGCGATGCAGATTCACTATTACTTGTGGCAAATTCAGGCTTACTTCGTCGCGCGCCGCCTGCATCAAGAAGTTGGGTTCGACATTTCTCATCATGTCACATTCGTCAAGTACTCTGCGCCTAGTCTTCTTTCACTGTTGCCAATCCCTTTCGTCTGGGGCTCGGTAGGTGGTGGAGAGTCTGCACCACCTGCATTCTGGGGAGACTTTAGCATAAGAGCTCGCGCTTATGAAATAGCACGCGATATTTCTCGTAATATTGGCCAGCGAGATCCACTGGTAAAGCTCACCGCTAGACGCAGCGCGGTCGTCAGATCAACAACTGACGACACCGCTAAGCGACTGCACAAGATGGGCGCATCGCATGTAGATATTGTTCCAGAAGTTGGACTGCTTAGTGAGGAAATTGCAGCGCTTAACCAATATTCGCTACCCTCACTGCGGTCCGTACGATTCATCAGTATAGGTCGGTTGCTGCATTGGAAGGGCTTTCACTTGGGTGTGCAAGCTTTTATTACAGCCGATTTGCCTGACGCTGAATACTGGATAGTTGGTGATGGTCCCGAGCTAGAGTCGCTGAAGAAAATATCGCAAGCCAGCAACGCCGCTAACCGAATTAAGTTTTGGGGCAGGCTTCCTCGTGAAGAGACATTAGAGAAATTAGGCGAAAGTCATGTTCTGGTTCATCCGAGTCTGCATGATTCTGGGGGCTGGGTTTGTATTGAGGCGATGGCGTCTGGGCGTCCCGTAATCTGTCTAGATTTAGGCGGGCCGGCAGTTCAGGTGTCTGAACAGGTTGGATATAAAATTTCTGCACAGAACCCACAACAGGTAATAACAGACATGGCTGCAGTGATGCGAAAGCTAGCAGATAAGCCGGCGTTAATGCATCAAATGGGTAAGGCAGGTCGACAGCGGGTAGACGATAATTTTAGCTGGACTGTTGTTGGTGACAAGCTCGATGCTCTCTACGAAGCAACAGTAACTTCTGCCTCGGTTACGGTGGTTTAGTCTGCGCTTTTGTAGCGTTTCATCTTTAATCAATGAACCTTCTATCTGCGATTGAAATATGAAAATAGCCTTTATCTGTTACGAGTGTCCTCCTGATACCCCAGCAGGTGGTATTGCGACTTATCTTTTACAAGCCGCCAACATGCTACAAAATCGAGGTCACACAGTAGAAATCTTCACAGCTAGCCCATATCGTTCAGGCGTAGAAACTCAAGCTAATGGACTAGCAATTCATAGAACAAAAACTGCCACTAGAGAAGAATTTTCGGATAAGGTTGCGCCTGTTTTTGCGGAACGTCATAAAGCCGTAACGTTTGACGTGCTTGAGGGACCAGACTATCGAGCAGAAGCTACTGGCGCTATCCGACTCGTTCCCGATATTCCATTCGTCGTCAAATTGCATACGCCCTGCTGCGTGCTTCGGCAGCAAAGAGCATCTGAAAAAACTGGATTCAAAGCTAAGTTTAGAGACATGTTGGGTGCAGTCAATCAACGGATCAATCCTAACTCAATTGAAACGCTTGAGCAGAGGCAAGCCCTGAAGGCCGATATTATTTCTTCACCATCCAAAGCAATTGGTGAGCGCCTACAGCGTTATTGGAAACTTGAAGTTCAGAAGATTCGCTATTTTCCGTATCCATATGATGCACCTACTAATCTTTTGAAAATTCCAATTAAAGAAAGAGATAGCAAAGTTATTACTTTTGTTGGACGTCTAGAATTTAGGAAGGGCGTTCTTGACTTAGCGCAAGCCATCCCAACCGTAATTGAGCATTTTCCAGATGCCAAATTTATTTTTGTGGGCAAATCTCAGCAATCACCAAACCCTAAGCAAAAAATGAAGGAATATATCGAAAGCGAGCTACAGCAGTACCAAAATTCGATCGAATTTACCGGAACTATTCCTAACGATCAGCTTCATACTGTGCTAAGCCAGACAGATATATGTGTCTTCCCCAGCCTATTTGATAGTTTCGGGTTGGTTTGCCTAGAAGCTATGGCTGCAGGGCGCGCTGTTATCGGCAGTAGCTCCGGTGGCATGGCTGAGATTATAAATTCAGACGCAGTGGGAAGGTTAGTGCCACCTCAAGAGCCTAGACAAATTGCTCAGAAAGCTATCGAACTTCTGGGAAATCCAGAACTGCGTGTAAAGATCGGGATGGCTGCACGTGATCGCGTCCTAAGAGACTATAGTACCAACCACGTTGGCGATCTTCAAGAAGAAGCATATCGGCAAGCGATCAAGAACAGACGTCGCTCAGTATCCCAATAGTAAGTAGATAATTTGAAAGCTATAGACTTTGCAGTTCTACAATTTAACCCAATCGATTTTTCCGAACATACTTAGATTTCACTAGAACTATGAGCGAATGCAAAGTAGCGTATCTAATACTCGCGCATACGGACCCCCGCATGTTGCATAAGCTAGTTCATGCTATTAACTATGAGGCGTGCATTTTTATTCATTTAGACAAGAAGACGGACATGTCAGTTTTCCTATCACTTGAATGGCCCGATTCAGTCAAATTTATAGAAGACAGAGTTGCCGTTTACTGGGGTGGTATATCCGTAGTAAATGCAACGATATCTTTAATCAAATCTGCCTTAAACAGTGAAGAGCCGTTCTCTCATCTAGTTCTTCTATCTGGCTTAGACTATCCTATTAAGCCACCCAGAGAACTTCATAAATTCTTGAACGCGCATCAAGATAGACAGTTCATTCACTTTTGTAAAATTGAGCAGATAGCACCAGGATTAAGAAGAACGGAAAACTATTGGTTCCATGAGCCTCTTTTTTCGTTGCCTATAAGGCTAGAAAAACCGTTTAGATCGTTCCTCAGTAAAGCGCTCAGCTTTCTTTTACCTGCCAAACAACTAAGTCATATGATGCTTGTTTTTGGCAGTCAATGGTGGGCACTAACCCCGAAATGTGCCTCTTATATTATCCAATTGCTAGAAGAGAATCCAAAACTTCTTAGTTTTTTTTGCACTGCACATGCACCAGACGAAATTATATTCCACACAATAATCGCCAATTCTCTATACATAAAGCAGAGTGCAGGTTTTATGGCAAATGCAATCGCGCCTCGAGAACTGTCAAACTTGCATGTCGTAAAAATTGGTAAAGTATTTAAGGAAAAAGACTTTTCTCAGTTGAAAAGAACTGATAAGTTTTTCGTTAGGAAGCTTGATTCCTCCTCCTCAAAAAAATTAATTTGCTTATTAGACAAAGAAGTTTTATCTAGGCAAGTAGATATGGGTGGTGCTTTGTAGACTAAGTCGAAAGACTCTGCTTTGTCCTAGCGGTTGCTACCTCATACCTCACTGCCCAAGGGCGACGATAGTCGAGGCTAATGGTCGCCCGCTCAGCTCCCGCTTTTCTCTAGAACAACTAACCGCTCAGCCCCTCATCTATCTCGAATAGACAGACTTTTGTCAGTCAGGCGACGAGATGAGCGGAACTTATTCTCAATTGCACGAAGATAGCTTTTTTCCTGCAGTTTACCTATACGCTCAGCATTGTATACTTCCAAAACTCTTTCTCGTGCTTTCACACCCATTTGAACACGCAGTTCGACATTGCTTAGAAGTTCGATAACTTTCTGAGCAATCTGCTCAGGGTTTCTAGGCGGCACTAACCTGCCCACGGCTGCGGAATTAATAATCTCAGCCATGCCTCCAGAATTACTGCCAACAACGGCGCGTCCAGCAGCCATTGCCTCTAAGCAAACAAATCCAAAGCTATCGAACAAACTGGGAAATACGCATACATTTGATTGGCTTAGTATGGAGGGAATGCGGTCATTTGGAACATTGCCAGTCAACTCAACTGCCTGATGGTATGGCTGCAAGTAACTCATGATGCACTGCTTCATATTTTGATGAGGGTGAGGGGAGCGAGCACTTCCGCCACCGCCGACAAAACAGAATTTAGCGTCTGGGAATTGATTCAGAATTCTGGGGACTGCTTGGGCTAAGTGAACCGCTCCTTTCCTTAAGGAAAGATTTCCAACAAAGGTCACAGTCTTATCATCTTTTTTTTCAATTGGTATCTCTAGTAGTTCAGATGAGGGAACGAAAGGACATGGGAAGTAATGTATTTTTTGAGAGTCAAGGTTCCAGTGTTTTTGCAAACGTTCACCAATCGCCTCTGAGGGAGCAGCAATTACATCAGCTACGAGCGCATGCTTTTTCTCACGATTCTCAATGGAGTTTGGGTCTATCCATTGTTTGAGAGCTCCAAGTTGACCTCTTAGTTTCTTCCGGAGACTACTTCGGTCTGCTGTTTGTCGGAAAATACAGCAAGGAGTATGCAATTTAACAACCAATGGAATATCAGGAACAAGGCTTACAGCCTCAGTCGCTTCAGCTTGAAGATCCGGTCCCTCTAAAACATCGAACGCAACTGCTTTGTGGCGTTCGGCAAATGTAGGAGCAACTTTATGTGAGAATTCTTCTCGGCTACGGGCCTGAATCTTATGAATTATCAAACCGTTAGCTTCAGATTCTATCTTAGAAGAATCGCGACAAGCCGTAAAAACTATAGTGGACCCGAAAAACTAGACAGGTAGCTAAGCTCTGAATCACTCAAAAA
>ERZ1740067.144-NODE-144-length-57990-cov-5.166928_pt1 | contig 57990 bp, 54 predicted proteins | sample MGYA00581736_ERZ1740067 | MGnify/ENA primary metagenome ERZ1740067 (study PRJEB43018, sample SAMN04849236) | marine metagenome | isolation source: floating plastic debris | place: Pacific Ocean | collected 2008-08-27 | study: EMG produced TPA metagenomics assembly... | reverse complement strand
GGGGAGGACTTGCGCTAGTCAATCCAAACTGGCGTTGATTTAAACGCTGGCGTTTGAGAGCGCGGGTCGCGCGCCCGGCCAATGAGGCCGTTGGCTTCAGGGTAATAGGCCATGATGCTGCCGCGGGCGATGTCGAACGGTGTTAGGATGGCCTCTTCCATAACCCCATGGTCTGAGCGCAGCGTCACCATATCGCCCGCCTGTTTGCCATGCGCGGCAATATCATCAGCGTGCATCATGACAGCCCGGCGCCCGGCTTTGCCGCGATAGCTGTCTTCGCGTTCATAGATGATGGTGTTGAACTGGCCTTCCGAGCGCACGGTGGTTAGCATCAAAGTGCCCTGAGGTGCTTCCAGCGTGGCATCGCGGACTTGGAAGCTGGCGCGGCCATCGGCAGTGTTGAAGTGCGGGGTATGTTTGAGGCGGCCTTTGATGTGGAACTCGCGCTTTGCCACATCTAGAGAGGCCAAGTCTTCCAGGCCAGGGACCGTGGCGGCGATGGTCTGGCGGATGCTGGAATGGTCTTGAAAGGCGGCAAAGTCAAACGGGCTGTCTGGCAGAAGGCGTTTGGCCAGCTCGGTGAGAATCCAAACCTCCGGCCGCACGCCATCAAGGCGGGTAATCCCGCCATCAGACAGGCGCACGAAGTTAAACATGCTTTCTTGGCTGGTCGGCTGCCATTCTTCATCGCGGGCTGTGACGGGTAGGATCAGACTTTCACTCGCATCATTGCCATAAACATGGCCGTGATTGAGCGTCGTGGTCAGAAATAGCTTAAAGCCAATCTTATCCATGGCCGCTTCGGTCCAACTGCGTTCCGGTGAGGCAGCTAAGAGATTGCCGCCGACGATGACAGCGGCATCAATATCGCCTGCGTCGGCCGCTTCCAGCGCTGCCAGTGTGTCAAGCCCAGCCGAGCGCGGCAGGGTTAGGCCCGTCGCTTTTTCCATAGCGGCAAAGACATCTTCGGCGAGCACAGGTTTCACGCCGACCGTCCCTATGCCCTGCACATTGGAATGCCCCCGCAGAGGCAGGAGGCCAGCGCCGGGCCGCCCTACCATGCCGCGCAGGAGTGATAGGTTTGCGATTTGCTCAACCGTATCAGAGCCATGGACATGATGTGTCACGCCCATGCCCCAGGCGAACACCGTGTTTTGTGAGGCGCCATATACCTTTGCAGCCCTCATGATTTCGTCCCGGCTTAGGCCAGTGCGGGCGGCAATCTCATCCCAACTCAGAGCGTCTAGGTCTGCCCGAAAATCTGCAAAGCCGTTGGCATGGGCTTCAACGAAACTGGCCTCTAGCGTACCTGCTTCGATGACCGCTTTGGCAAGCGCTTTCAAGACCACCAAGTCACTGCCAATTTTGGGCTGCAGATACACCGAGGCGATGTCATCACCGCCCTTGATGAGGGAGCGTGGGCTCTTGGGCAGGGAGAATTTAACGAGGCCAGCCTCACGTGCGGGGATGATGACGATAACATCGCCGCCACGGGCGCGCACGCCTTGTAGCTTATGGACAAAGCGCGGGTGGTTGGAGGCTGGGTTGGCCCCGATCACAAAAATCGTGTCGCACTTATCGAGGTCCGCTAGCTCAACCGTCGCCGTGCCCGTACCGATGGTCGTCGCAAGGCCAACGCCGGTGGCTTGGTGGCAATAGTAGGAGCAGTTGTTGACATTGTTGGTGCCCCAGGCCCGCGCGAGCAGCTGGAGCACAAAGCCCGCTTCATTGGAAGAGCGGCCGGACGCATAGAAGAAACTGCGGTTCGGCGCGACAGCTTTGAGCTTGCCTGCCGCATACTCAAGCGCTTCGTCCCACCCTAGTATTCGGAAGGCATTGCTGTCCGCCGCTTTCAAAATCGGCGTGTCAAGGCGACCAAGATGCTCCATTTCATAGCCATCCAGCTCCCGGAAAGCGGCCATGGAATGCGTCAACACGCTGTCTGGAATGGGCTGCTGGATGTCGGTGGATTGGGCTTGGATGGATTTGTTACAAACAGCGGGAAATTCGCCCTGCTCATTGGTCATGCCGCCCAGTTGCCCGCCCATACCATAGGCGCAGGCTTTGCAGGCGTTCTTCGCTGACAGGGCTTTGGCCGTGTTCTTCAGGCCCATCCTTTGCGCCGTCTCAAGCGCGTAGAGGATTTTCTTTGGCCCACCGCCAACAGTCTTGCGCATCTTTTCTGGGGCCAAGCTTGCCATCAGGGGTCTCCAGCTGTGCGGCTTGGCTTACGTCAAGCGCTCCGCCGCCCAAACCACATGGTCCGCCATGAAGCTCTGAATGAAAAAATAGCTATGGTCGTAACCGTTCCGCATATTCAGGGTAAGCGGAATGGCGGCCTTGGCGCAAGCATCGGCGAGCAAATGGCTCTTTAGTTCATCCTCTAGAAACTGATCAGCCGTGCCTTGGTCTACCAGAATATCAGGCATCCGCGCGCCGTCCTTTATCAGCGCGCAGCTGTCATAGCGGCGCCAAACCGCCTCGTCGCTTCCCAAATAGCCTGTAAGTGCCTTTTGCCCCCAAGGACAGCTGATGGGGCTAACGATAGGCGAAAAGGCGGACACTGATTTGAACATGTCCGGGTTTTTTAGCGCCAGGGTCAGCGCGCCATGGCCGCCCATGGAATGCCCTGTGATGGATTTCCGCGTCATGTCAATCTGCGGGATCTCGCCCGACACGGCGTCCATCAAGTCCTTGAGGATATAGCTTTCCATCTTGAAATGCTGCGACCAGGGCGGCTCGGTCGCGTCCACATAAAAGCCTGCGCCTTGGCCGAAATCATAGCTCTCGCCATCTGGCACATCCTCGCCGCGTGGGGAGGTGTCCGGCATGAGGAAGGCCAGGCCATGCTCAGCGCACCAATGCTGCGCGCCGGCCTTGGTCATCACATTCTCATGGGTGCAGGTCAGGCCCGAGAGGTAGATCAGCAACGGGACTGGCCCCAGCTCGGCTTGCGGCGGCAAAAAAAGCCCGAAAGTCATCTGCGTGCCTGTGGCGGCGCTGGGGTGACTATAGACCCGCTGTGTGCCGCCAAAGCACGTGTTTTCAGAGACCAGGGTGAGGGTCATCGCTTAGAGCTGAACCCCAGCAAATGCGCAGATTTTATTGCCATCAGGGTCGCGCAGGTAGGCGCCATAAGGTTGGCCCGGTGCCCCTTCGCGTACACCTGGCAAGCCTTCATCGGTTCCGCCATTGGCAAGACCGGCAGCATGAAAGGCATCAATCTGTTCTTTGGTCGTTGCCTGAAAGCCGATGGTGCCGCCATTGGCAAAACATGCCGGTTCCCCATTGGCGGGGGTCCCCACACCAAAGGCCATGCCGCCTTGTGAGAAGAACACGCCGCCATTGGGCGTCTGCATGCCTTCCAGGCCCAGGGCGCCAAGTGTTGCCATATAAAAAGTTTTTGAGCGTTCCAGATCATTAGAACCGACCATGACGTGCGTAAACATGGAAAAGAGGCCTCCTGTGCGGATTTAGAATTCGACTACGCTTCTAATGCTCTCACCAGCGTGCATCAAATCAAAAGCCGTGTTGATCTCATCAAGGGGCATTTTGTGCGTTATGAGGTCATCGATATTGATTTTACCGTCCATATACCAATCGACGATTTTTGGCACGTCCGTGCGGCCTCTCGCGCCGCCAAAGGCTGTGCCTTTCCACACCCGCCCGGTCACGAGCTGGAAGGGCCGGGTGGAGATTTCCATCCCTGCTTCAGCAACACCAATGATGATGGATTCGCCCCAGCCGCGGTGACAACACTCCAAGGCTTGGCGCATCACCGCCGTATTGCCAGTACAGTCAAAGCTATAGTCGGCCCCGCCATCGGTGAGATCGACAATGGCCTCAACAACCTTGTCCATGCCGACCTCTTTGGGGTTCACAAAATCAGTCATCCCGAACTGTTCAGCCATGGCCCGCTTAGAGGGGTTGATATCAACGCCGATAATCTTATCCGCGCCGACCATGCGGGCGCCTTGGATTACATTGAGACCAATGCCGCCAAGGCCAAATACAGCCACATTCGCGCCAGCCTCAACGCCCGCTGTGAAAATCACCGCGCCCACCCCGGTGGTCACGCCGCAGCCAATGTAGCAAACCTTATCAAAGGGCGCGTCTTCGCGGATTTTCGCCACCGCAATTTCCGGCATCACCGTGAAGTTCGAAAAGGTCGAACAGCCCATATAATGGTAGAGTGTTTCCCCATTCAGGCTGAACCGGCTGGTTCCATCCGGCATGACGCCTTGGCCCTGGGTGGAGCGAATGGAGGTACACAGATTTGATTTCTGGCTCGTGCAGGTTTTGCACTGGCGGCACTCGGGCGTATAAAGCGGGATCACATGGTCTCCCACCTTCACGCTGGTGACGCCAGGGCCAATGTCGCGCACGATGCCGGCGCCTTCATGGCCAAGGATAGATGGGAAAATGCCTTCTGAATCCTTGCCTTCCAGCGTGTAGGCGTCGGTATGGCAAATACCGGTCGCCATGATCTCGACCAAGACTTCGCCAGCCTTGGGTCCATCCAGATCGACCTCGTGGATTTCCAAAGGTTTATTGGGTGCAACTGCAACCGCCGCACGTGTTTTCATGTGTCCCCTCCCATACGCTCCGACGCTGTAGATACCATAATTGGACTAGGAGGCAATGCGCTAGCGCTGCCCTTGGCGTACGGGCTCTTTCCCTGCCGCAAAACAGTGTCTCGGACTTTCTTTGACATCCGTGCGCCTTCACCTCGCTATTGCGGGGCTATTACGGGTGCTCTGTTCGGAAAGACCGCCCTGCGGGTGAATAGAGCACGTGGCGCGACCCATAGGGCGAATGCTTTTAAGGATTTAAGTAGCACTTTAGCATTCACTCGGGAGACATTTGATGCAGCTTCATGGATTGGGCGTAAACGCTTTTGATCGCCGCAGCCTCTTTAAGTTAGGCGCTGGGGCCGGCTTAGGTCTTGGTCTGGGCGGCATGGCGGCTGCACCGGCGGCCAAGGCCAGCACAATGCCTGCCAATGCCTATGATCTCAGCGATCCGCAGGACAATGTGTATGCCTGGATCAAGCTCGACGGCAGTTTGGAAGACGGCAAAGCCACTCTTGGCATGTGGGATGGCGTCGTCCTCTCCGTCTGGGGGCAGCAAGAGACCATCAAGCCCCTGTTTGGCTTTAAAGGCTTTGGCTATAGCCGCTGGTTCAACAACGGCGATGGCACCTTCACAAAGCTGCACAAGGAAGTCGGCTTTTATTCCGATCTCGCCACAGGTGAAATCATCGACACCTGGGAAAACCCATATTTGGGCGGCGAGAAAGTCAAAGTCTGGCCAGTGGCCAATGACCCCGTCAACATCGTCTTCAAGCCGAAGATCGAAGGCGGCTATGACAAGACCTTTAAGCGCGACTTTGTGCTGCCTTGGTATACCCACGATGATAAATGGATCTCCACATCGCTCGATGTAAACCTGCGCTGGCCTAATATTCTCGATAAAGAAGGCTGGCCGCGCGAACACACCGGTAAATGGATCCGGGTTGCGGAGTATTTCCAGCTGCATGCCGAGCGCGCCAAAGTGATGGACCCGGATGTTCCAGACGTGTCCCCAACTGGTGGTTGGCAGCGCGTGGGCAACTACTTGCCATGGATGCTGATGGAAGAGCGCCCAGGCCACCTTGTCTACAGGGCCAACACAATCAAATTGCCCCGCGGCGTGGAGCAGCTGCCAAAAGAAATCATCAAGGCAGCAGAGAAAGACTTCCCAGACTATCTTGAGCCGCCAAAGGTCTGGACAGAGCCGAATGTCTCCAGCTTCGAAGTCTACAAACGCGATGCTAAGCCGGTTCCGTTTGCAAAAGGGCAGACGCCCTACCAGCCGGTTGATATTCCAGCATCCGGTGTTGTTGTAAAATCCAGCTAGACCTGACTTTAGCCTAACGTAAAAATGCGCCGCTTGGATGAAACCAGGAGGCGCATTTTTTGTTTAAAGACGTGGACAGTTAACGCGCTAGTGCTGTGTAGCCTTTAACCGGCGGCGCATCACCAAGCCCAAGCACCCGACCCCCAGCATAAAAAGTAAGTTGCCTGAAGGTGACGATACAGAGACTGGCTCATTAACCTCAAATACGAAATTGTCCCAAACGACTGGCCATGCGTTCGATCCACCGCCGAACAACCATAGCTCCTCAATCAACGTCGCATTAGCCGTCACGACCGTAATGTCGGTAATCTGATTGATGGTTTCGTAAAACCCGTAATCGGCAACTTCGATGCCGTCAATAAAGCCAAAAACTTCAAAGCTGTCAGATCGGCCATAGTCCTGTGACCCTGAATTATAATCAAAAGACGTCAGCGAAAAGAGGCGGTCATCCTCGCGGGTAAAGCGAATGATCTCAGCGAGAGCAAAAACTTCCGAGTTTAATTGTGCATTCAATATGACAATAGGGTCTGTATCGTGTTCAACAACAAAGCCATCTTCAAAATAAGGGCCATCAATGGTTGCACTATCCACGTTGAAATCAACGATCACAGCCGCTTGAGCCATTGACGCCCAGCATAGGCCGATTGCCATGAAAAGCCTTATCCAGAATTTTGCTTTCATACTTTCCCCCGACGCATTACTATAAATTCAAGCTCCTTGACCTGCAAGAAGATGAATGGTGCCCTGCTTCGAACAAAGTTCGAACCGGTCTTTTTGATGATCGGGCATCATTTTATTTATGAAAAAGTGGTGCCCGGGGGCGGAATCGAACCACCGACACGCGGATTTTCAGTCCGCTGCTCTACCCCTGAGCTACCCGGGCCATTGGGGGTCGATATAGGCGAGGTCGCTTGGCCTGTCGAGCGGTTTTGCGACGTTATCCTTGATCTGCGTCGTCATCTGGCTGGATGAGGCCGTCGATTGGGGCATCTCCAGGCAATTTATAGCCCTCTCCAGCCCAGGGTAGCAGGTCTTTGGATTGGCAGAGGCTGGAACAAAAGGGCCGGACTTCATAGACCGATGGCTTTCCGCACATTGGGCAAGGTTTTGCGCTAAAGGTCATGGCGTGGATGTGGGTCCTGTTTGCGCAACGTCAATCCTCACTGGCAAGCCTAGTCGTTCGCTCAGGGCTTGGGCCGCTTGGTGTCTTGTGAGCCACCGATACAGCGGATTTTCCACCGATAAGGCAACAGGTGCTGGCTGGCCTTCGCTTGCCTGCGCGAAGGTGTCGCAGAGCAGACGCGGTCCTTGCAGGGCGGCTCCACCGTCAGTGTTGAGCAGCGCTGGCAATCCCTCTCCACTGCGCTGGGTTTGTACTTCCACGAGGCCGAATTTCGACCAACCGGTGCGTCTTGGCGGCTTTCCGGGGAACCCAGCGTCAAAGGCCGCCAAGATGGCCTGCTGATCTGCGCGGCGCTGCATGTCAATGAAGTCTATGACGATGAGGCCGCCAATTTCAGCTAGCCGCAACAGGGCGGGCAAGGCCGCTGCAGCCTCGAGATTGATGTTGCGTGTGTTTCGCGCGCTGGCGGCATTTACATCAAAGACCGTAATTCCGTGAACGCTGCCAAAATCTATGCGGCCGCCACTTTTTAGCGGCCAGCTTTGGGATTGCAGCGCTTCTAGCGGAGCATCGTCTATCAAGGCGCCGGGCGCGCCAAATTGCTGTGTAAAGAGCGTGGACAATGCCGGAAAGCACGATTGCCAGCCAGCGACTCGTTTTGCCCAGAGAGCCCGGGTTCCGATGGCAATCTCTCCGTTAAAATCCTCCGGCAAGGCGGATAGGAATGTATCGATTTCATCCCAGTCTGGCTGAGGCTCAACGCCTGGTTTCGCAGGTTTGACCTGCGGGTTTTTGCCTGGCTCGGCGGCGCGAACGACGCCCATGACCGCGCGAGATCCTGCTGTAAGTCCGCCTGCGCGCCTGGCTGAGAGATAGCCGGTGCCGCTGTTTTCCAAAGCAACAAGCCAATCCCCCTGGTCACCGATTTTTTCCGTAAGCTGTCCGAGCAACCGAGCGCCGACAGCTGGTCCGTTCGTTAGCCCTGTGATTGCATAGTGAATGGGCTGTCCATGCTCCAGCAGCACAGCCCGGGTTTGGACTATGACGTCATCAATCAAGACCCTCAGCGTCATCCTCAGGTGGCCTGGCTGACGCCTGCTGCGCGGAGCACATTGTGGGTTTCCGCCAGTGGCAGGCCCACGATGGAGGAATAGGAGCCTTGGACCCAGGGAATGAACGCAGCAGCGCGGCCCTGAAGAGCATAGCCACCGGCTTTGCCCTGCCATTCAGCGGTTTTGAGGTAGTCAGCGACTTCGGCGTCGGACAGTGGCCGGATTTTGACGATGGACACCACGCAGCGTTGCCAGAGCTTTTCACCCTGCTTCACGGCGATTGCGGAGATGACCCGGTGGCGCCGCCCTGCCAGCAGCCGCAGCATCTTTTCAGCCGCCGCGGCATCTTCCGCTTTGCCTAAGATACGCCGACCAGCGGCGACAACCGTATCGCCCGCCAAAAGCGTTGCATTGGGGTAGAGCGCCGCAACCGCCTCTGCCTTCTCAACAGCCATGCGGATGGCATATGGCCGAGGAAGCTCTTTGGCCTGCGGCGTCTCATCGATATCCGCCGGTACAACTTGGCTTGGCACATAGCCGATTTGCGCCAGGAGATCCCGGCGGCGCGGGGATTGAGACGCGAGGATGAAGTCAGTCATGACAGGAAGGCATGGCGCAAGGGCCAAACCACCTTATTTGTAGCGGAAGGTGATGCGGCCCTTCGTCAGGTCATAGGGCGTTAGCTCCACCAGAACCTCATCGCCCACCAAAACACGGATGCGGTTTTTGCGCATTTTCCCGGCCGTGTGGCCAAGAATTTCGTGATCATTTTCTAGTTTGACGCGGAACATGGCATTGGGCAACAGCTCGGTCACCACGCCCCGCATTTCTAATAACTCTTCTTTCGCCATACCGTTTGTGGCGGCTCCCATTTGTTAACTTTATAAACGTGCTGGCGCCCTTTAGCCGAAATCGAAGCGTTTTTCCATGCGAAGTTTTAAAAGTCCGCGCAAGCTCCTATAGGCGTCCAAACGCTGCTCTCGGCTGCCTTCGGTTTTGGATGGGTCAGGCATGGGCCAATATTCAATCGCCATATCGCCAAAGCGCGTTAACTCCACCGCCCAATGCTGTGCTTCCGGCGTGAGGGAAATGACCAGGGCGAATTTGGCCACATCATTGTCGGAAATGATGTGCGGTCGGTGGTCATCGAGCGCAATATTCCACTCCTTCATCACCGCCACGGCAAATCCATCCAGGGTCCCGACACGCAGCCCAGCCGATCCAACAAATATCCGGCCGCGCGCTATCTTTTTCAAAAGAGCTTCAGCCATTGGCGATCGGATTGAGTTTTCATTGCAAACGAACAGGACGCTGCGCGGCAGCGCGTCGCCCGGTTGTTCTGGCCGAGGATTGAATTCAAGCGCTTGGCTTGGCTCTATCCCTGGACGCCGCGTCACCGGATGTGAAGGACGCAGACGAGGGTGAAAAGTCGCCGGGCGGTTTGAAAATCAATCCGAATTTTCTCCGCCAGGCGTTCTTGCAGAATTTCCGAGGCCTCGTTGTGAATGCCGCGCCGGCCCATATCGATGGCCTCAATTTGGCTCGGCGTTGCTGTCTTGATGGCTTTGAAATAGCTATCGCACACCGCGAAGTACTCGCGGATCAACCGCCGGAATGGCGTCAATGCCAGCACGACCGTTTCCAAGGCTTCGTCTTGGGTATCGGCTATATCAAACGCCAAGCGCCCGTCGGTGACGCGCAAGTAGACCTTAAATGGACCGCCATAGCCGTTTTCATAGGCTGTTTGAGGCTCGAAGGTGTTTTCTTCGAGCAAATCATAGATGGCGATGCGCCGTTCCTGCTCGATGTCGGCACTGCGCCAAATGATCGTTCGATCATCCAGGTCAATGGCGATGAGGCGCGGGTCGGTCTTGGTCATGTGTTTTTGCGACTAGCAGCTGTGTTCCTCTGGCCTTAACCTAATGCGGGAGCATTAAAAAGACGCTATCGGCAAGCGCTAGGTCGTATCGTCTGGCGCCGTCTTCTGACCCGCCGGTTCTTGACCGATGCGAACGGCAAGGGACCTGGCATGCGCGCTTAGCCCCTCTGCATCGGCAAGGGTGACGGCTGCGGGGCCAATGGCATCCAAGGCACCTTTACTCAGTTCCAAGAAGGTGGTGCGCTTCATGAAATCTAGAACCGACAGACCAGATGAGAAGCGCGCGCGCCGTGATGTGGGCAGAACATGGTTTGGCCCCGCCAAATAGTCCCCCGCCGCTTCTGGCGTGAAATGCCCAATAAAGGCTGACCCGGCATGCTGAACTGCGTCGAACAGCCTATGCGGGTCACGGCAGGCAAGCATCAAGTGTTCCGGGGCGAGCGCATCAATGAGGGCGGGTGCATCACCGTGCAGGTCGCCGCACAATATTACCGCCCCATAGGTCTCCCAACTCTGCCGCGCCGTCTCTTGCGTTGCGAGGTGTTTTAAATGCTCTTCAACGGCGGCGATGACGGCGTCAGCGAAGGTTTCATCATCTGTAATCAGGATGGATTGGGCAGTTGGGTCGTGCTCTGCCTGGCTGAGTAGATCAATGGCTGTCCAATCAGGCCGGGCGCTGCTATCTGCCACGACCAAGATTTCTGATGGTCCAGCGATCATGTCGATGCCAACTTGGCCAAAGACCTGGCGTTTGGCTTCCGCCACATAGCTGTTGCCGGGGCCGAAGATTTTGTCCACGGGCTGGATTGTTTCCGTGCCATAGGCCAGTGCTGCCACCGCTTGGGCACCGCCCACTTTATAAATCTCATCAACGCCGGCAATATACGCTGCGGCCACGACGAGCGGGCTGAGCGCGCCGCCGGGACTGGGCACGGTCATGACGATGCGGCCTACGCCTGCCACCTTGGCCGGGACAGCATTCATCAACACCGACGAGGGATAGCTTGCAAGACCGCCTGGCACATAGATGCCAGCTGCTGCAATCGGCGTCCAACGGGCGCCCAAATGGGCGCCCACATCATCCGTAAAGCTGAAATCGCTTGGCATGGAATGCCGGTGGAAGGCTTCAATTCTGCTTTTCGCGACCTTGAGCGCCTCCAGCTCTTCTTCCCGGCATTGCGCATAGAATTTTTCCATCGCGCCGGGATCAATGCGGACGGTCTCAGACGTATATGTGACCTTGTCAAACTGGTCGGTGAGGTCAAACAACGCGGCATCGCCGCGGCGTCTTACGTCGGCGATAATGCGCTCCACCACGCCGCTAACGTCGCTCTCGACGTCGCGGGTATCCGCCACCAATGCTTGGAATTGCGCGACGAAATCGGGGCTATCGAGATTGAGTTTAAGCGGCATGTTTCACGGCCGCTCTAAAACGTTCCACCCAGGGCGCCACTTGCGCAGCCTGCGTTTTATAGGCTGCCCGATTGACGATGAGCCGGGATGTCACGTGGTGTAAAACCTCAACTTCTTCCAGTCCATTGGCCTTCAGTGTGCCGCCAGTCGAAACTAGGTCAACAATGCGCGGCGCAAGCCCAAGCGACGGGGCGAGTTCCATAGCGCCGTTCAGCTTGATACACTCAGCTTGAAGGCCGCGCTGAGCGAAAAACCGGCTGGTGATATTGGGATATTTGGTGGCGATACGCACGTGACTGGTCAGGCTCGTCGCCTTCTCACGGTCTTTGGGTTCTGCGATGCTGATGCGGCACACGCCAATACCCAGATCGACCGGTGCATAGAGTTCTGGATAGTCAAACTCCAGCAGGACATCGTTCCCGGCAATACCGAGATGGGCGGCTCCGAAAGCGACGAATGTGGCAACATCAAAGGCGCGGACGCGGATGATGCTCAGCCCCTCCACGTTGGTGTCAAAGTGGAGCTGGCGTGCATTCTTGTCGTCAAAAGCAGCTTCAGGCTCTATCCCGACGCTCGCCAAAATTGGGCGCAGCTCGCCTAATATGCGGCCTTTGGGGACAGCAAGAACAAGCGGTGCGGACATGGGCGCGGCGGCCTTTCAATACCAATAGCAATTCTTTAGACGCGCCATGTAACCCTCCGCTTAGCAAACGTCTAGGCTGCTGGTTTGCGTGCGATAAATAGACCAGCGCCAATCACCAAGGCCGCGCCAAGAAAAGTAAGAGCATCTGGGAGTTCGCCAAAGATAAAAAAACCAGCCGCAATGGCGATTAAAATGCGGCTATAATCAAAGGGAGCAACGATGGTCGGCTCGCCCGCTTGATAAGCTAGCAGGATGGTCGCCTGTGTCAGCATACCGGCAACGCCGGCCACGATAAGCATAAGGCCATCCAAAAGCTGTGCGCTTTTCCAGGCATTCACAGCTGGCCAGGCAATTAACAGCGCTAGCAACGCATTAGACCACAATAGCAGCCGCAATTGACTTTCGCTTTTTGATAAGAGGCGCACCAGCACAAGGCCGAGGCCCAAACAAAATGCCCCTCCGATGGCCGCGGCGAAAGCAGGGGACAGTGTTGCCGTTGGCCGGACAATGACCATCACGCCAACAAAGCCGACCAAAGTTGCAAGTGAGCGGTCTAAACGTGGCTGTGTTCGAAGAATGACTAAGGAGAGCAGGATGACAAAAATAGGCGTCGTAAAACCGATCGCTGTAAAATCGACCAGTGGCATATTGCCGACCGCATAAATGTTGAGAAGAATGATGGCCCCTGCATTGAGGGACCGAAAGCCCATCAAGATGGGCCGATTGGGCCATAAGCCGCGAAATTGATCTCGGATGACGAACGGAACGAGGCATACCAACGTCACCAGCGCCCGCACCCAAGCAATTTGAATGGATGGAAACGTATCGGAGAGTGTTTTCGTCAGCGATGACGAAGCCACCGCAAAAACGCTGGCCAATAAGATCAGCACGATGCCGCGGGCATTTCCCGACAGGCGTTTTGGCCAAAAAGAAAAGCTCATAGAAATTACACGGTATATCCAATAGGTTAGGGAACAAATCTTCTTTCCGCATTTGCGAAAAAAAAGTCATCCGGTGACATTAGTCAGTGCGTAAATTCCGTAGGTGGATTACGCAGTCCAAATCGCGTAGTCTAAAAAGAGGATAACCCGATCACGCGGGGTGACTGCCTCGATCATTGGCTGAAGAATATAATGAGACGTTGGATTTTATTTTCCGCCGTTCTGGCGGTTTTTGGTGCGCTGATTGCGTTCAACTTGGTGTTAAAGCCTAAGTTCATTCAAGAAGCCATTTATGGCGATGGGCCACCCGTTGCGACGGTGTCGGCGCAGCCAGCCGCCTTGCGCGATTGGGAGCCGACTTTGGCCGCCGTGGGGACGGTTGAGGCCGTTCAAGGCGCAGTCTTATCGCCGCGTGAAAGCGGGATCGTTACCAAAATTGCTTTTCAATCCGGGCAGATGGTGACCGAAGGTGATCTGCTTGTCCAAATCGATGATGAAGCGCAGCGTGCGGATGTACGGTTGTTTGAGGCAACCCTTAGAAATGCTGAATTGGAGCTGTCGCGAACCAAAGAGCTTGTGAAGAAGCAGGCGGTGTCTGAAGCGGCACTCGACCGGGTGATTGCCGCTCGGGATGAAGCCTATGCCAATTTGGAAAGGGCGAAAGCGCAGGTGGAAGACCAGGCCATTCGCGCGCCTTTCTCCGGCCGCCTTGGCATCCGGCGCGTGAATGTGGGCCAATTTGTGGATACGGGCGATCCGATCGTCTCCCTGCAAACCCTGGACCCAATCTATGTGACGTTTGAGATGCCGGAGAACCTGATCGGCAAGCTGGCCGTTGGCCAGACAATGGATGCCTCGGTTGATGCCTATCCCGGCCAACGCTTCAATGGTGCCGTCACATCGATTGATTCGTCGGTTGACGTGAATACGCGGTCAATTTCCGTCCAGGCAACCTTGCGCAATCCTGATGGATTTCTGACGCCAGGTATGTTTGCCAGTGTGCGGGTAAGCCAGCCGACGCAATATGAAGTCGTCACGGTTCCGCAGACAGCCATTGCCTACAGCCTATATGGGGATACGGTTTGGATCCTCTCCGAAGAAGAGGGCACCGACTTCTATACAGCGCGGCGGGAAATCGTGCGCCCACAGGAAGGCGATGAAGGTGAAATCGTCGTCGTTGGTAAAGTGAGCGCTGGCGACTTGGTTGTCACCGCTGGTCAAAACAAGATCCGGCCGGGCTGGAAAATTCGCGTGAACAACGATGTGCTGCTCGCAAACAAGGATGGCTTACCCCAGGAATAGGGGCCGCCTGAGAATACCTGGACGGCATTAATCGCATGCGCTTTACCGATATATTTATTCAACGCCCTGTGCTTGCAAGCGTTGTGAGCTTGCTCATCTTGCTGCTTGGACTGCAGGCCGCTTCTGAATTGCCAATTCGCGAATTTCCTGAATTTGAGACAACGCAGATTGTCGTTTCAACGGACTATCCTGGCGCCAGTCCGGACGTTATTCGCAGCTTCATCACAACACCGTTGCAGCAGTCCGTGGCAAGCGCGGAGGGTATAGACACCATCTCCTCTTATTCGCGCCAATCCGTCAGTACCATTTCGCTGACACTGCGCACCGGGGCGGATGCCGACAGGGCCTATAATGACGTGCTGTCCCGGGTGAATGCTGTGCGTGCAGATTTGCCGCGCGAAGCTTTTGACCCCGTGGTGGAAAGACTGTCCGCTGAAGGCACCGGGCTTGCCTATATCGACTATGCGTCTGCGACCCTGACGCCATCGCAGATCACCGACTTTTTGGTCCGCGTGGCCCAGCCTGCCCTGCAAGCGGTTGAGGGGGTTGCCCAAGCCCGTATCCTCGGCGCGCAAACCTTCGCCATGCGGATTTGGCTGAATCCAGGCAAGATGGCGTCCTTGGAGGTGACCGCGTCTGACGTGATTGATGCGCTGGAACGGAACAACTTCACCTCTGCAGCTGGCGAAATAAAAGGTGGGTTTGTTACCGCAACGGTGGACGCAAAGACCAATGCTGCGACCGTGCAAGACTTCCAAAACCTCGTTGTCGCCGTGCGCGATGGCACGCTCATACGGCTGAACCAGGTTGCAGATATCAAGCTTGGTCCCCAGTCGGCGGATAATTCGTCCTTTGCCGGCGGCAATCGCGCAATTTTTGTGGAGATAACGGCGCAGCCAAGCGGAAACCCGCTTGAAGTCGTCCCCGCCGTGCGCCAACGGCTTCAGGAACTCGAGCCACTTTTGCCGCCCGGGCTAATCCAGGACATGAATTATGATGCGTCCACCTACATTAAGGCGGCCATCATTGAGGTCTCTAAAACGGTTATCGAAGCCGCCATCATTGTGGTCATCGTGGTCTATCTGTTTCTCGGCAATGTGCGCGCCACGCTTGTGCCGGTCATCACCATACCGTTGTCCCTCATCGGCGTTTTATTCTTGGTCCAACTATTGGGCTATTCCATCAACTTGTTGACGCTTTTGGCCCTTGTGCTGGCTATCGGACTGGTGGTGGATGACGCGATTGTGGTGCTTGAGAATATTTCGCGTCATATCGAGAAGGGTCTCAGTCCGCTGGAGGCAGCCTTTAAAGGCGCCCGTGAAATCGCTTTGCCTGTGATCGCTATGACAGTGACGCTGGCCGCTGCTTATGCCCCGATTGGCTTTACCACAGGGCTGACCGGGCAACTCTTCCAGGAGTTTGCTTTCACGCTAGCGAGTGCGGTCATTATTTCAGGCGTGGTGGCGCTTACTCTGTCGCCCATGATGTGCGCCCGCATTCTCAAATCGCAGGAAGATAAGGAAGACAAGTTTGCGCTGTGGCTTGAGCACAAGTTCACGCAGCTGAAATTCTGGTATCGCGCGCGCTTGGTGTCAGCCCTGAAAGCCCAAAAGCTTGGTCTCTTTACTGGCTTTTTGGTCCTCGGTATGTGCGCCTTCCTTTATCAAACAGCGCAAAAGGAACTGGCGCCTGAGGAAGACCAGGGCTTGATGTATCTCGCGACCACAGCGCCTGATTGGACAAATATCGATTATATCAACAGCTATGTTTCCACATACCACGACGTATTCCAAAGGCTGCCGGAGTATGAAACCGCTTTCTTAATCAATGGTCGGGACGGGCCGAGCAGCGGGTTCGGTGGTATTTTGCTCAAGCCCTGGGAAGAACGCGACCGCGGCCCTAAAGCAATCCTTGAAGATTTAGCGGCGGACTTCAGCAACTTTGCCGGTGTTGAAGTAGCCGGGTTTAGTGCGCCGCCGCTGCCAACGCCGGGTGATGGCTTTCCCTTCCAGTTCGTCCTTAAGTCGCTGGGGGGATATGAAGAGCTCTATGAAGCGGCTGAAGAGCTCCAATCCAAAATCGATATGAGCGGCAAGTTCATTTTTACCGACCTATCGCTGAACTTTGACAAGCCAGAAATTGAGGTGACCGTTGATCGGGAGAAGGCCAATCAGCTTGGCGTTTCCATGCGCGATATCGGCAATACGCTATCGACGCTTCTCGGCGGCAACTATGTAAACCTGTTTGATTTAGATGGCCGCAGTTACAGGGTTATCCCTCAGGTGCCGCGGGCCTTCCGCTTTGATGAATCCCTTATTGGCGGATATTATGTGCGGGCCACAAGCGGCGATTTGGTGCCTCTCAGCACCTTTGTGCAAGTTGAGCGCGTCGTGAAGCCAAATGCGCAGACAACATTCCAGCAGCTCAACTCGGCAACGATTTCCGGTGTGCCTTATCCTGGCGTATCAATGGGAGACGCCTTGTCCTTCGTTCAGGCGACGGCTGCCGAAATCCTGCCACCGGCCATCACCACCGATACTTCAGGGCAGACCCGTCAATATGTCCAAGAAGGCAACCAGCTTGCCATCATCTTCGTTTTCGCGCTGGTGGTGATTTACCTGGTGTTGGCCGCGCAATTTGAAAGCTTCCGCGACCCCTTCATTATCTTGGTGACGGTGCCTATGGCAGCGGTCGGTGCGCTCATTCCGATCAATGTCTTCTTGTCGGTAAATATTTATACGCAGATTGGTCTCATCACGCTGATTGGTTTGATCAGCAAGCACGGCATTCTCATGGTGGATTTCGCCAATCAGCTGCAGCGCGAAGAAGGCCTGAGCCCGCATGATGCCATGGTGAAGTCAGCCGGGATACGCCTGCGCCCAATCCTGATGACGACGGCGGCCATCGTGTTTGGCGTGATGCCGCTCTTGCTGGCGGATGGCGCAGGTGCAGCAAGCCGTTTCCATATCGGCGCCACAATCGTTGGCGGCATGACAATCGGAACGCTCTTCACGCTCTTCATTCTGCCGATCGTCTATACCCTTATGGCCAGCAAGCCTAAGCCACTAAAGTCTGCCGAGATGGCTTTGGCTGAGCCTGCAGAATAAAGCAGCCTGTAAGTCTCTGCCCTGCCTCTTCACTCTGGCGGCGGGATGTCGCGTTGATATGCAATGGCGCCTTTGTCGAACAAAAATAGCAGTGTCACTTGATCGGGCAGCCCTGTTTCTGGTCGTCCAATGCGCTCTTGAAACGCGCGCAACGCATCGCGCGTAGGGGCGTCAAACGCTTTCGTAATTGGCGCATCTAGATAGCCAAGCCGTTTGAGGGTTTGCTGCGTCCGCTCCAAAATCACTTCATAGATTGGCAGGCGCACGTCTGTCCCATCTTCCAGGCGCTCTTCCAAAAGCACCAATTTTGACGCGCCATACAAACGCTGCTCGCCCAAATCTTCGACCAGGCGTTTGAGCGCTTCTTCAAACGGCAGGGCGGGGTTCTTGCTGCAATAGGCGCTTAGGCCCTCGGCTAGAACATCAGTCGATTGCCATGGCGCGATATCGAATGTGGTTTCTTCATAAAAGTTCACTGCACTCAAAAACCCATCAATCCAGCCTCCAAAACTGCGATAAAGAGCCTCATCCTCCGATTTGGCTGTAACAAACTGCGCGCAGGAAAATTGGCCAACGCCGCGTGTGCGATGGGCGCCCGTTATGTCGACCGCTGCCGCCGGCATGGCCCATGTGCAGCCAATAATAACAGCCGTTAGGGCAAAGTGCTTGAATGGAAACACATTGAATGGAAACACGGCTGATACTTTCCCATATAAAAACGGTGTGTTCGGATTGGCGTAACCCGAACACACCACCGCTGTGGTTTTTAGATGCGTCTTAAAGGCTTAAAGCGTCTTAGAGAGCGTGTTTGCGGCGATAGAAACCGGCAAGGCCCAAAACGCCTAGGCCCATCAAGGCGATGGAAGCGGGCTCGCTGACACCAATTGAAATACGTCCTTCTCCGCCAGCGGCATATTGCTCCGCAGTGATGAGACCGCCAAGGCCGTCGACGATGTAGTTGAACAAGCTGCGTTGGTAGCTGATGCCGATGAGCTCTGCGTCGAATTGGTCAAGCGGATACTCATCGCCGCCGCCCGCTAGGAAGTTCACCGTCACCAAGTCAATAAGCGTCGACGTATCGAGAAATTCACCGCGATCATAGAGCAGCGTTCCGTCGGCTAACATGAGTTCCAGGACACGGTCACCGCCAGGACGGTTCGGGTCATAGGTGAATTCAAGGCCAGCAACTTGGGCAAAGCGGCCCGTTCCGCCAAGCGTGCCTTCAACGCGAGATACGGCATTTTCTAAAACTGCAAGGAGGTCTGCTGCGGTCAGCCCATTGATAACGGTGAGGGTGTTGGAGAAAGGCAGAATGTCAAACGTATCCAGCTCGGTCAGAACGCCAGGCCCTAGAATGGAATCATTGCGAATGCCGCCGCCATTGGTGAGAGCCACCGTTGCGTCCCCCGTTAACAAGGTACCGCCGCGTTCAGCATCAACAATCTCAGCATTGTAGATATAGCTGTCCGCAATGATGTTCCCCAAGTTGGTTTCCTGGAAGCGGATTGAGCTGCGCTGTCCGTCGAGTTCAACTTGCGATGTCGCAATTGGCGTATTGGCCAAATCAGCAAGCGCTGCGCTCACTGGGTCGATGACTTGGGATTGAATTGTGGGGTCCGATGTCAAAGCATCCGTCACCAACTGGGCGCCGGATGTCACATTGTTCACGCTTATCAGGTTGCCGCTATCGTCGAACTCCACATCCAACACGCCCAAATACCGGTAGTTGCCCTGTGTGGTCACAACCGGAACTTCAACGCCGTCCGCATTGGTAATGCCCGTGAGTGGATAAGGACCAAAGACATCGGCAGGATCGGTGTTGAGCGCATCTGGGCCGTCGGCGAGAAACTCATCGCCGCCGCCGGCAATGGCAATATCAACGCCAGAAAGCTGGCTGATCACGGCGGTGTCTTCGCCGATGCCTTGAAGGTGACTGATCAAAATGATGTTTTTGACGCCGCTCATCTCTAAGGCGTCAATTTCGGCCTGAACATTGGATACGACGTCAAGCACACTGACGTCACCAGGGCTTGAAATGAATGGCAGATTCTCGGTCGTTGCCCCAACGATCCCGAATTGCTCCCCGTTTGAGGTCACGATGGTCGATTTCACAATTTCATTGGCATCAAAGCGCGCTTGCAAGGCGCTGCTGCCGGAGAAATCCAAGTTAGCGCTCACATAAGGCGCATTCACATCACCAATGAAGTCAGCCAGCAGGTCTGGGCCAAAGTCAAAGTCGTGGTTGCCCAGCGCAATTGCGTCATAGCCAATCGCGTTGAGCACCTGCGCATCATAAAAGATGCCGTCGTTCAAAGATGCATTGAATTCCGGTCCTGGCAAAATGTTGTCGCCGGATGACAGTGTCAGAACCGCATTGCCGGCCCCCTCACGCTGTGTGCGAATTTGATTCACGAGCGTTACAAAACGAGCCGCGCCGCCGAACTGCTCCAAACCACTACCCGCGTCGACAAGCTGGGATTCGCCATCATTATTATGAAGGATAGTCAACGATCCAGCTGTCGCTGTCGTTGTCAATGCTCCAAAGGCAAAAGAGGTTAATATCGTAGAAGAAAGAAACTTGTGCATCAGAAGAATACCTCTATTCAACGCCACAAATAGTGTTCTGTGCCGCCGCAATTACCCCAGGAGCACATCCCACGCCGATGAATAGAGCCTTTCTGTGACTCGTTCATGGCTCCTCTATTACGGAATTGTTAACCATCCGCAGCGCCGAATGATAATCATTTCGACGCCGTGTAGCTTAGGTCTGCTGCATCTGAGCCAATGCCTCAACCGTGTTTGACGAGTGCAGGGGTCACGTCATGGCAAAGCCTGTTGCTGACACCACTATCTCGTGATTTAAACCAGTCACGATGTTGACTGGCAAAACCCTCTTTCTGGCGCGTCATGCCGAAACCGTTTTTAACCGGTCTGCGCGCCTCCAAGGTAATGAGGCACACACGCCGCTCACATCCGGCGGCGTGCGCCAGGCTATCGCCATGGCTGACGCGCTAAAAGATCATTTGGGTTCAAAACAGGATGTTGTGTTCTGGGCATCGCCGACGGGGCGCACCAGACAAACGGCAGCGGTCATCGCCGATGCGCTTGATATTGACTATTTCTCCATCCGCTTCGATGACCGGCTTAAAGAGATTGATGTGGGGGATTGGACTGGTCGTACCTATGCGGATGTCACCGCTGAATGCGGACCGATTGTTGATGCATCGCGCCGATTATTTATCCAGCGTCCACCGGGCGGCGAGTGGTATGACGATATGGTCGGCCGATTGTCGGCGTGGGCCCAAGATGTTGATAAAGAGGCGGCGCCCATGCACTTGGCCGTTAGCCATGGCCTAGCCAGCCGTGTTCTTCGCGGCGTCATCACAGGTCAGCGCTGGCATGCTGATATCGCCGCTACAGTTGCCGACGATATCCCCCAAGGTCATTTTTGTGCGCTTTCAGGCCAAGTGGAGACGTGCTTTGCCACCAGCGGACCGGCCTCCCATGGACGAGGCTTCTAGGCGCAGTATGTCCGGCTATTTTGGGATTGGTATCATCGGGGTGAGCAAAGCGGGCAATGCCGGCAATCTCATCCGGACAGCGAACGCCTTTGGGGCGCAATTCGTGTTTCTTGTGCGCCCGGAATTTCGCCGCAATGTGGACAAGTTTGACACTGCAAAATCATCCAGCGCGATACCTGTCTTTGAGGCTGGCGCCTTTTCAGAGCTGCCGTTGCCGCAAGGTGCTGAGGTGGTCGGTGTGGAGCTCACGGATGAGGCCGCCGAGCTACCACGTTTTGCTCATCCGCGCCGGGCCGTTTATGTCTTTGGCGGTGAACGCATTTCTTTACCGGACGATGTGATGGCTACGTGCCAACATATTGTCAAAATCCCAACAAAATTTTCATTAAATGTTGCCACTGCTGGCGCAATAGTGATGTATGATCGCTTTCGGGCGCGTCAGGTTAAGGGTGACAGGCCGTTATGGCCGGGAGCACCAGCGCCTGACCCGCAACAACACAAGCACGGCGGGCCGATTTTCCGAAAAGGACGCCCGGACGAAATGACGGAGTGACAGTGTCCTTTTTTGGGTCCCTTTTTGGCAAATGGGTACGTTTGACCTGTTGTGCCGCCTTTGCCGCCTCCGTTGTGGCGGTAGGCGTGCAAGCACAGGACGGTCTAAAGCGGCAGCATTTGGGTGACTATCGTGACTGGTCCACATTCAGGGACCAGCCTCAGGATGGCGCTGCTGTGTGCTACATGATTTCGCAGCCAAGCCAGCCAGCGAAACTGCCGGATGGTTTACAGCGCCGGCCAGCCTTTATCATGATTTCCCATTGGCCAGGCCGACAAGAGTTCGGCGTTGTCAGGCTCAATTCTGGCTTTGATTATCGCCGCGGCGCCGCGGTTCTCCTATCCGTCGATGGCCGCACATTCGAACTCTACGGCGATGGCCAAGATGGCTGGACCTTTGGGCTGGATGACGATGCGAAGATTGTCGGCGCGATGAAAAAAGGCTTGAAGGCCGAAATCAGTGCGAAAGCCGCGCGCGGCTTTGATGCCACTGACGTCTTTTCTCTTCAGGGATTCACCGCAGCCTATTCCAAAATAAGCGAAGCCTGCGGCCTTTCCGGGACCGCAGGCTAAGTTAGATGCCCTCTAAAACAGGTTTGGCCGGGGGAGCCGTCCCCTGTTTGTTAGGCTAAGTCGGCAGACACCGGGCGCCGTTCGGGGGTGCGGGTCAGGGCTTGTCGGCGGGGCCGGCGCTGCCATTCTTCTCTGAAGGTCCAAACATCTGCCTTCAGAAGCTCGTATAATTCTGCAAAGCGATTTTCCTCATGGGCCAAGCGCCGCTCTTCAATCTGCGCTAAGCGCGATTGTATCACCGATTGCCGGTGTTTTAGGGCTGCAGACCTAGAGGTCATTGTCTCGCTATCCTTCGCTCCAAATTCTCTTGATATGGTTGTATTTAGTGCGCAGTTGTTGATAAATAAAATATTTTGTATGATGAAATTTTATAGGGCAAAGCTATTGGTATCACATTTTGCGTCGGCGTGATGCTTGGGTTTGCAAAGGGCTGGAATAGACAAACACAGTCTGTTTGGTCATAAGGCGCACTATGGAAATTCCTGGCGCTCATACTCCTCAAGTCATGCCGCGGCGCGCTCCAGCGATAGCTGCCGGCCTGCGCGACCTGCTTGGCGTGGATCGGGCGCAGCTCAAGGCGGCTCTTGAGGAGATCGGTGTCCCGCCAAAGCAGCTCAATATGCGTACTAAACAGGTCTGGCATTGGCTCTATCATCGCGGTGTTCGCGATTTCGCGGCCATGGACAATGTGGCAAAGGACCTGCGCGCAAAGCTGTCAGCGCATTTTACCATGTCACGGCCTGACGTATCTTCGGCGCAGATCTCGACCGACGGAACGCGCAAGTGGCTTCTGCGGTTCAGTGACGGAGCCGAGGCGGAATGTGTCTTCATCCCTGACGAAGACCGCGGCACATTGTGTATTTCAAGCCAGGTCGGATGCACGCTGACTTGCCATTTCTGTCATACCGGGACGCAGCGTCTGGTCCGCAACTTGAGCGCTGGTGAAATCGTTGGCCAGTTCCTCTTGGCACGCGATGATTTGGACGATTGGGTGGCGCCGACGCACGGGCGTAAAATTACCAACATTGTGCTCATGGGCATGGGCGAGCCGCTCTACAACTTTGAGCAAGTCAAAAAGGCGATGCAAATCGTCATGGATGAGGAGGGCATTCAGCTCTCGCGTCGGCGCATTACGCTTTCAACCGCTGGTGTGATCCCCATGATGGAGCGCGCTGGTGTGGAGCTTGGCGTGAATTTGGCTGTGTCTCTCCATGCCGTCTCCAACGCTGTGCGCGATGTGGTTGTCCCGCTGAATAGAAAATATCGTCTGGAAGACCTCCTGGATGCCTGCGCCAACTATCCTGGCGCCCACAATGCCCGCCGCATCACCTTTGAATATGTAATGCTGAAAGACGTAAATGATAGCGATGACGATGCGCGCGCTTTGGTGCGTCTTTTAAAGGCGCATAAAATTCCAGCGAAGGTGAACCTCATTCCGTTTAACCCGTGGCCAGACGCGCCTTATGAATGCTCGTCGCGTAAACGGGTTCAGCGCTTTTCTGATATTGTGTTCCAAGGCGGTATTTCAGCGCCGGTGCGCACCCCGCGTGGCCGCGATATCATGGCCGCCTGCGGGCAGCTGAAGTCAGAAACTGAAAAAGTGCGCGCCTCAGACCGTAAGAAGGCTGCACTGGCGCCCGCCTAAGTCTATCGTAGCAGCAATTCCCCGCGTTTCGGCAAGCGCCAAAACATGGGCCTAATATCTTTGAAACGCTTTGCCAGATCGCCCGCCTTAAAGTCTTTGGATAAGAAAGCAGGCGGCCCCTCTTCTTTGACCATACAAAAGCTCTTGGGCAGTTTCTCATAAAGCGATCTGGGGCCAACGCTGCGGCCACGATAGCCTTTCGTCAAATTCACAGTTTGATGGTCATACATATAAACGCGCTGCATCTTCAGATGCTGGGTCAGCATGTCGATTGTGAGCCACAGGATGGCTTCCGGCCAAAGCGTTTCTACCGCTGGAAACACATGTTTCAGAAAGGTCAGGACGCGGTCTGGCTGATTGCCAAAATCATAGGACGAGACCCAGCTATCGCGGCGGTCTTCTTGGATGCTGGCGGCCCAGTCGCTTTGAACTTCTTCAATGAGTGCTTCCCGCGTGGTCCAGTCCAAATCAATTCGGGCCCAGGCCAGTGTCGGCGGCCCGCTCTTGCGGGCGGGGTGGCTGTCTGAGTTGTATGGGTCGCGCAAATAGGGTTTGCACAGCGCGCGAAAATCCCGCCAGACTTCGCTCGGCAAGCCCATCTGGATGACCAAGTTAAAGCCTTGGCGCGCCGTTTGGTAATAATAGCGATCGTAGTTTGGACCAGGGTTATTGCCCCAGGCCCGGACCGTGACGGGAAAAACGTATTTCGGCCGATTGGCCAGCGCTTGGGCACAGTCGGTCTGGTCCACCTGCCCACCGCCCTTGATGGCCGTTTGGGCCTTTTGTAAGAGCGCGGACAAAGCAGAGGCTTTCAGCTGCCGTACAGTTGCGCTCTGGCTTAACTGCCGCTTGAGCAAGTGCAGCGCATAATCCTCTGGCCCATAAGCGAAACCATGCGGCAAGGGGGGCAAAGCGCGCCTTACCCGTGCAAGGTCTTCTGGTGTCATGCCGCTACTGCCCTAGGTCTATCCGCCGTCCAGCCTCCATTGCGATGGCTGGCCTCTTATAAACAAGATTAGCGGTCAGCAGATGGCAAGTCTGGAATGGGCGCAGTGTTCACCTTTTTTGTTCTGCGTTTCCCTTTGCGTGCGGGCAGGTGTTGCCAGAGAGACTATTGAAGCTTTCATTGGTGAGAGCCTGACGGCCATAGCCACTCAAGCTTCATAAACCCGTCCGGCCACACTGCGCGTTCGTTGCAGCGTTTGTTTCGGTGTTTCCCCGAAACGGGATTTATACGCGCTTGAAAACCGCCCAAGATGCGAAAAGCCCCAGCTGAGGCCCACATCTGTGACCGAACTTGCATCTAGCGGGCTGGAGAGGTCGTCAAACGCACGGTCCAGCCGTCTCAGGCGCCACCACTTCATAGGGGGCAGCGCATGTATCTTCCGAAATTGCTGCGTTAGCCGGGACGCAGAGACCCCTGACGCGCGGGCCACATCGGCCAGGCCAATCGGCTCCGCCATATGGGCCAGCATGAACTTCTCAGCACGCAAGACACTGCGCGGTTTGAGGACCGCGCCAGGCTTAGGAAGACGCAAGGCGTTGCTGAGCGTGGCAAAGAACAGGTCTTCTGCATGGCGGGGTGCGTCGGTTTGGCCTTTTAAGAGGCTTCCAGTGAAGGCTTCTTCGCAAAGATAAGACAGCAAGCGCTTTAGCGAAACGCCAGAGCCCTCTTGGAGATCGAGTATAATGCCAAGCGCTTCTTTTTCCGTCAAATGCGCTGCGGCAGCATCAAGTTCGCCGCCAAGGGCCCGCGCGCTTTGCGCGGATAAACGGATGACCAGCATCAAACAGTCGGCAGAAAAGCGCAGCTGGACAGGAACACCGGGCGCGATCAAATGTGCTTCCTGGCAGCCAATACGGACCGAGCGCCCGTCCACCATGAGGTCGTAATGGCCCGCCAGCGGCCATTGCAGGATAGAGAAATGGCCCAGTTGACCAGCCTTGATGGTGATATCGCCGCCATATCCAACCAGCGTGAGGTCAAGCTTGCCAACCCGGGTATTGGCCACCCGCGCGTCATAGCGTTGTTCGGGCTTAGGCTCGATGCGAAAGGTCTTCAAAAACCGTCCGACCTGGGTTTGCACCCGCGAAACGTTGGGCGAGCGCACTGCCCAGGGAATGTGATTCACCCAATCCATAAGATGCTTTTTATCAAATTCGGATGAAGTTGCTAGAGCCGGATAGTTTTTGGACCGCCCGGCCATAGCCTTTCTGCTTTGGACTAAGGGAGCAGGGATATGACCAGCCCACGGGCAAAAGTTCTTGGTGGACGCGACGCCGTTAAGGTCTGCCTAGCGCAAATCTCGCCAGCCTATATGAGCCGCGATGAGACGGCCAAGCGGGCTGTGAACGCGATAGAAGAGGCCTCAGCCAATGGGGCCGAGCTGATCGTTTTTCCAGAAGTTTGGCTTGCTGGTTACCCCTATTGGACGGAGGGCTGGGAATCGGGCCTTCAGCAATGGGCGGGCGGCCGCATTCGATTTTTTGACGAAGCCGTTTTGGTACCCAGCCCTGTAACGGAGATGATTGGGCAAGCTGCCGCGAAGGCAAATATGTACGTGGTCGTCGGCTGCAATGAGATTGACCCGCGCCCCGGCTCAAATACCATCTACAACACGCTTCTGTTCTTTGACCGGCATGGAGACCTCATGGGCCGGCATCGCAAGCTCATGCCCACCTTCTCCGAGCGGCTCTATTGGGGCGCAGGCGATGGCTCGGACATAGCGGTTTATGACACCGATATCGGGCGTATCGGCGGCCTGATTTGTGGGGAGAACATCATCACGCCGCTGCGGGCTGCCGTCAGCGCTATGGGCGAAGATTTTCATGTGGCCGTCTTCCCTGGATCCTTTGCGCTGCACACCGGCCCCCGGTTGGAAGAATGGGATATGTCGGGCAACTTCTGGGGCCACTTTGTCACCCGCACGCATGCGTTAGAGGCGGGTTGTTTCGCTCTGTCGGTCAGCGCCTATGTTGACCCTGCAGATATCCCCGATGATTTCCCCCAAGCGGAACACATGCATATCGATTATGCCCGCGGCGGTAGCCAAGTTGTCTCGCCCTTGGGTGTGCCTATCGCCGGGCCATTAGAAGGCTCCCAGCTGATCTACGCCACCTGCGAAGCGTGGATGATTAAAGCGACCAAGGCCATTGTGGACACCGGCGGCCACTATGGGCGCCCCGATGTCGTGCGCACCATCCTGAACCAAGGCGGCAACTGGCAGGTGGCAGGAGAGCTCTATGAAAGCGGCCCCATTAGCCGCGACGCGCTGAAGCGCAGCGCAGACCAGCATGAGATTGAAGAAGACAAGGTCGAGCAGCTCGCCGACCAGGCCAAGCTGATGATTGGAAAGGACGGCGCATGAGAGCCAACACACCGCCCAATTGGGTGCCGCCCTTTGAGGCCTATGAAGCAAAATATGACGAGGATACCAAGCCGCTGGCGGTCGCCTATGTGGGTGTGCAAGACCGCGGCGGCGATGCGCAAATATCGCTTCAGTCTGCCCGTGCTCTTCTTTCCATAGAAAATGGTCCGGATATCATTGAGCAAGGCTGGTCAAGCGATGTTCCTGGCGCGCATATGCATATCCTCATGGCCTATTGGCGCCATGCAGAAGCGTTTGCAAACTGGCGCGCCAGTGCAGAGCTGAATGCGTGGCTCACCGCTGGCAGTGACCCCTTGATAGGCCGCTGGATTGAAACGTCTGAAATTAGGCCCCGTGCGCTTGATACATTGATTGCCGACACAGAGGTCAATTGGGGCGTTGCCAAGCTTGCCGATGAGGTTGTTGCCTCGCCTTACCACGCTTATTGGGGCGGCACGCGGGACCGTATTCTCTTAAGCGAGACAGATGCCCTTGAGAGCGAAGTCGGTTTAGCCGACGTCTTGCCAAGAAAGATGCCTGCAGGCGTCCATGAAATCATCGATGTGGTCCTGCCAGAAAATGCGGTCTTCACCCGCGGCGGTCCCGATTGGAGCCAATGCCCGCCCGATGAAATGCAACAAATTCGGAACTCGGTCTATCCAGCCTATGTGGCGGGCGGCCGGTATTTGCGGGACAACCCAGAAGAATCCGGCTGCTATGCTTGCTACTTCATTCAGGAGACCGACGAAGCCGGCAACGACGTCCAGCGCAATCACCAAATCGGCTACTTTGTCGAACTGTCTAAGCTAGAGGATTGGACCAAGAATCATCCCACGCACAAAGCCATTTTTGGCCGCTTCATGTCGATGATGACCAAGCTGCCGCGTCCGCCGCAAATGAACCTCTATCATGAGGTCAGCCCGATCGCTGCGGGCGGCCTGCGGGCCACTTATGTCAATTGCCTGCCGGAAACGGGCTTGCTGCGCTATGGCCAAGTACGCGGTGAAGCAGACGCATCATGAAGCTCTATGGTTTTCCCTATTCCCACAATACGCGCAAGGTCCTGGCCACCGCTGCCGCTTTGGAGGGTTCGGTAGAGCTGGAGATTGTGAACCTTCTGGCTAAGGAAAGCTTTACCCCGGACTTCAAAAAGAAGAACCCGAATGGTCTCACGCCTGTTCTTGAAGATGGCGATTTCCTCCTCTGGGAGTCAGGCGCCATCATGCAGTATTTGTGTGCCCAAGTCCCTGGGAACGCGCTCTACCCGGAGGTGTCGCGGGCCCGCGCGGAGGTCGACCAATGGCTCTATTGGAATGCTCGGCACTGGGACCCACCGCTTGATACCATGCTAATTGAACGAATGGTCAAGCCGCTGGAAGGGATGGGTGGTGACGCGGACCTGGCTGCACGCGGTGAAGCGGAAGGCCGGATGCGGGCCGGCATCTTGGATGCGCACTTGGCCGGCCGGGATTATGTGACCGCCAGCGGCTTTTCTCTAGCTGATATCGCGCTCGCCTCGCTCATCAGCTACCACCCTATATGCCCGCTTCCCATCACGGGCAAACGGCACATTGAGGCTTGGTTTGCCCGGGTTGAGGCGCAGCCTTGCTGGGCCGCCACGGAACCCGATTGGGCCGCTTTGGCGCCAGCATAGGCCGTTTGGCTGTTTACTCTGCAGCCGCGAGTTTCACTGCAAAGTCTTCATCAAAGCTGATCTCTTTGATTTCATCGCGATAGACCATGCACGTGGCCTTGCCGCGCAGGTCATTGGCTTTGATGCTGTACATCAGGCGTTGTTTCTTGCCTGCGCCGCGTCGTTTATCAAAACGAATGACGACGTCGCTGGCGGCTTGCTCAAGTTCCGCGCTCAGGGCTTCGCTGCAAGCTGCATTTTGGCTTTGTAAGCTGCCAGCAAAAGCCGGCGCACTGATGCTCATGCTGAAAAGCGCTGCTGCGCCGAGGGTTTTGAAGAGCGGTGTCATGTCTGTTTCCTTTTCATCCATGGGGAGGGTGGATGCTCTAAAGATAAGCGGAATACAGATATTATTGAAATATATAATCAATATATGTGATATTGATTTCATGAATTTAAACACGATTGATCTGAACCTCTTGAAGGTCTTTGACGCTGTCCTGTCAGAAGGCACCGTCACCCGCGCTGCGGACCGGCTGGGCCTGACCCAGCCCGCAGTCTCCAATGCCATTAGCCGCTTGCGGGCCCATGTGGGCGATGACTTGTTCGTGCGCAGCGCCAGCGGCATGAAGCCCACCCGCCGGGCGGAAGAATTATCGGGTCCCATTCGGCAAAGCCTGTCCATGCTGGAAGATGCGCTGGAAAATGCAGACTTTGACCCGGCCACATCGAAACGCACCTTCCGCATCGTGGCCGTCGATTTGGGTGCCAGTGGCTTGCTGCCGCGCTTGGCAGCGTATTTGAGTGAAAACGCGCCGCATGTGAATATCCGTATGCACCAAGCCCGCGGGGATAGCCCCAGCATGCTGGACCGGCAAAAGGTTGATTTCGCGCTCTTGCCGCTCGCGGGGCTGCCAGCGCATTTGCAGAGAATGGAATTGGAGCCCATTAAATTCGTCATCTTAATGCGCGATGGTCATCCCTTGGCGGAAGCCCCGCTGACGCTGGAGGCCTTTACCAGCTTCCCCCACACCACGGTAAGCCTCACCGGTGACGATCGCAGTTTTGTCGATGAAATCCTCGCGCGCCGCGGGCTTACGCGCCGGGTGGCGATGACCATCACCAATTTTGCTATGGGCCCTGCCATTGTTGCAGCCTCTGACCTTCTCATCACCGTGCCACAAAGGATTGCCGAAATTTATGCCCCCAAGCTCAACCTCATCGTCCGCGAGCCGCCGTTCCGCCAGCCCAAGGACATGTTCCAATCGGTGATGGCCTGGCACCCGCAATTTGCCGCCAGCCCAGCGCATGATTGGTTCCGCCGGGTTGTTTGGGACATTGGCGGCGTTTAAGCCGCCAAGCCAGGCACTGCCGCCTCCGCTGTGAGCAGGGCAAGCGCGTCGTCAAGGGAAACGGTCTGCTGTTCTTTGACCCCAAGGCGCCGCAGCGTGACTTTGCCTTCGTCTGCCTCGCGCTTGCCAATCACCAGGATGTTGGCGATTTTTTGCAGACTGTGTTCGCGTATTTTGTAGTAGATCTTCTCATTGCGCAGATCCGTCTCAACGCGCAGGCCTGCGGCTTTGAGCTGCTTGGTTGCTTCCAGCGCAAAGTCATCCGCATCTGACACGATGGTGGCAACAACCGCCTGCACCGGCGCCAGCCACAGCGGCAGCTTCCCAGCATAATGCTCAATCAAGATGCCGGTGAAGCGTTCCAGCGAGCCAAACAGCGCCCGGTGCAGCATGACGGGGCGATGCCGCTCGCCATCCTCGCCCACATAGCCAATGTCAAAGGCTTCCGGCAGGTTCATATCCACTTGCAAGGTGCCGCATTGCCAGTCCCGCCCGATGGCATCGCGCAGAACGAACTCTAGCTTCGGCCCATAGAACGCGCCTTCACCTGGATTGACTTTATGCGGCAGCTCCATGGCGTCTAAAGTACTGGTCAGCGCGCCTTCGAGAATGTCCCAAGTGGCATCGCTCCCCATCCTGTTCTCAGGCCGGGTCGACAGCTTGATGGCAATGTCATCAAAGCCAAAGTCCTTATAGATATCGAGGACCAACTCCACCACATCCCGGCATTCGCTTTTGAGCTGCTCAGGCGTGCAGAAGATATGCGCGTCGTCCTGCGTAAAGTGGCGCACGCGCAACAGGCCATGCAGCGCGCCCGATGGTTCATAGCGGTGCACTTTACCGAACTCCGCCATGCGCAGCGGCAAGTCCCGATAGCTTTTGAGGCCATGGGCAAACAGCGACACACCGCCAGGGCAGTTCATGGGTTTGAGCGCCAGCACCCGCCCGTCTTCGGTGTCGGTGGTGAACATATGCTCATGATAGTTGAACCAGTGGCCCGAAGTCTCCCACAGGCTGCGATCCATCATATCAGGCGTATTCACTTCCACATAGCCAGCGCGCTCTTGGCGCTCGCGCATATAAGCAATGAGCGCCTGGAAGACGCGCCAGCCTTTGGGATGCCAGAACACGGCGCCCGGCGCATTTTCTTGGAAATGGAACAGGTCCAGTTCGCGCCCCAGCTTGCGGTGGTCGCGTTTGGCCGCTTCTTCCAGCCGCACCAGATGCTGCGCCAACTGCTTGCGGTCGAGCCAAGCCGTGCCGTAAATCCGGCTCAGCATGGCGTTGTTTTGATCGCCGCGCCAATAGGCGCCAGACACGCGGGTCAGCTTGAAGGCCTTGGGGTCCAGCTTGCCGGTAGAGGCCAGATGCGGCCCCTTACACATGTCCATCCAAGCGCCATCGCTGCTGGGCTCGCCAGACCAATAGACGGTCAGCTCTTCATCATCGGGCAGCTCAGCGGCCCATTCCGCTTTGAAATCTTCGCCATCAGCCTTCCAGCGTTCAATCAAGTCTGCTTTGGACCAGACCTCGCGGACCAGCGGCTTATCTTCGGCAATTAGCTTGCGCATTTCGTCTTCAATGGCCGGTAGGTCTTCATCGGTGAAAGGCCGATCCGGTGGCGCAAAATCATAGTAGAAGCCGTCCTCGGTCGCGGGGCCGAAGGTAATCTGGGTGCCGGGGAAGAGCCGCTGGACAGCCTCAGCCAGCAGGTGCGCAAAGTCATGACGCACCAGCTCCAGCGCCTCGTCTTCATCGCGCTTGGTAATGATGGCCACCTCGGCATCATGCGGGATGGGGCGCATAATGTCCCACACATCGCCATCCACGCGCGCCGCCATGGCCGCCTTGGCCAGCCCAGGCCCAATCGCCGTCGCCAAATCATACGCCGTCGAGCCGCGCGGCATCGCGCGGGTTGAGCCATCAGGCAAGCGTAAATTTAAATCGGCGTCAGCCATTGGTCGTCATCTTCTCGTTTCTGCGGGGTTGCGCTTTTCATGTAGTGAAGAACGGCCTGCGTTTCAAATGGCTTTGTGCCATCCTTTGCCCTTTCAAAATAAACGGCAAATCAGGTCCCATGGCCTGCTCCATCGTCTGTCTGGGGATTTGAAAAGTCACAAAAGTCACACCTGGTTTATTAAGAAGAGCCTATGCTGATGCCCGCTTACTTTGTGTCATACTACGCCAAGGAAGGCCTGTAGGACAGTTTTGCAGCCTAGGCTTTGGCAACCTAAGCGCAATGTGTTCAATCCTGGTTACGAAGGCGCTTACAAAACAGCCCGGATGCGCTCCACCGCAGTTTCCATCACCTCTGGCGCGCAGGCATAGCTGAAGCGGATATGGCCTTCGCCATAGATGCCAAAGCTGGTGCCGCTGACGGTGGCTACCCCTGCGTTTAACAGGAGATGCTGCTGCAAATCGTCCGCGCTGCGCCCCGTGCCTTCAATATTGGGAAAGGCATAGAAAGCGCCCTTTGGCATGGGGCAAGTAAAGCCAGGCAGGGAATTGAGCGCATCGACCAGGATCTTGCGCCGACTTTCAAAGGCGGCATGCATGGTCTCCGCCCCGTCCTGTGGGCCAAGCAGCGCTTCAATGCCGGCCATCTGGACGGGCGCACTGGCGCAGGAGGCGCTGTTGACTTGCAAGCGCTCGGCATAATCGATGAGGCTCTTCGGCCAAATGCCATAGCCCAGGCGCCAGCCGGTCATCGAATAGGTCTTGCTCCAGCCATCCAGTAAAATCGTCCGGTCGCGGAGATGCGGATAGTCAAGGCAGCTCACATGCGCCGCGCCGTCATAGAGGAGGCGGCTATAGATCTCATCGGCCAAAATCGGAATATCGGGCCACGCTTTTAGGCCTTCTGCGAGCTGGTCCATGCTAGTCCGTGTGACCACGCCGCCGGTCGGATTGCCAGGCGAGTTTAAGATGATTAGCCGCGTCCGAGGCGTGATCAGCGAGAGCAGTTCGGCGGGATCAAAGCTCAGCCCATGGGCGGCGCGCATGGGCACTGGCACTGCCCGCGCGCCGGAAAACTCGATCATGGAGCGATAGATGGGAAAGCCCGGGTCAGGATAGAGAATATCCGCCCCCGCCTCGCCAAACATCTGCATGGCATAGGTCATGATCGGCTTCGCCCCCGGCGCCACTAGGATGTGCTCCAAATCCACATTATAGCCCCGCCGCGCCTTCAAATCCTGCGCAATGGCCGCCCGGAGCGCCTCCAGGCCCTTGGTTGGCGTATAAAAATGGTGCCCCTCTTCCAGCGCCTTTTGCGCTGCGCGGACGATGTTATCGGGCGTTGGAAAGTCAGGCGCACCGATGGCCAGGCTGATGACGTTTTGGCCCTTTGCGCGCAAAGCGTTGGCTTGGGCGAGGACGGCGAAGGCAGACTCCGTGCCGATGGATTTTATGGCTTGGTTGGTTTGCATGGGTTGGCCTCTAGACGAAAAAAGAACGCCAGGTTTTGTCTAATGCTAGCATTGCTATTGTCTTGCGGTAGCCTTGGCGGCAAGCAATTTGCGCATTTAGCGAATCTATAGTGCATTTAAGGCTGAGCCATCAGGAGTGGTATGTTCTCGCTTCTGACCACGATAGTTTCGTGGCCTATTGGGGTTGGCCACGCTTTGCGCTAAGCAGGGCCTGCAATGGCGACTGAGACGCAGCATCAATCAAAGCCAAAAGAGGCTGACCGGGAAAACCGTAAGTGGGCTGACGCGCCTTTTAAAACGCTTTACAGGCAATTCGCTGCGCGATTGACGCTCAACCTCCGCCGCGCTTTTGGTGATGGACCACCTGACCCTGAGGATATGACCCAACTCGCTTTCCAAAAGCTTATGGAGCGCGGTGATCATGAAGAAATTTGTGATCTGGAGAGTTTTTTATGGCGCACCGCGCGCAACTCAACCCTCAATGAGCTTCGGGCTGCCGGCACCCGCACAAAATATGATTTTGAGCTTGAGCAACTTTTTTTTGGGCCGGGGCGGGATGAAACCACCCCCGAGCGTGTCTATTCTATGCGGCAGCAGTTGGCGCAGGTGGATGCAGTTTTGCGCGGTATGCCGACCCGGACGCGGCGCTGCTTTTTGCTGCACAAGGTCGATGGATTGTCAATTACGAAGGTGGCAGAGGTCATGGGTTTGTCGAAAACATCGGTGCATCGGCATGTTGTCAAAGCTGGCATCGAAATTGACCAGCAGCTTCAGCGCCATACAAAGGATGGTGCCTAATGGCCGCGACCCGTACAGCTGAAGCCGAAACAGGCCGGCTCATTGCGGCAGCGCATATGTGGCGCGAACGTATGCGCGGCCCCCAGTCTAGCGCTGCGGATAAGGCGGCCTTTGAGGCGTGGCTCGCCGCCGATGTCCGTCATGAAGAGGCTTATGACCGAGCCGTGACCATATGGGCGGCCTATGACGGGCTGCGCGGCGATGACATCGCTGCAGATTTAATGGAGCCAAGTCTAGGCGAGCAGTGGGTGCGCTTTAAAAGCGAGCTTGCAGCGCGGTTTAAAACCACCCGTGGACGCCTTGCCGCTGGCGGCGCAATCACGGCCGCATTTGCTGTGTGCCTGGTCGCCCTTTTGCCCTTGTTTCAGACCGCCGCGCCAGAAGACGTAATACTAAGCCGTGCCACCTTTGCTAGCAGTCATGGCGAGACACGCACTGTCATCTTGGCAGATGGTAGCGAGGCGACGCTTGGCCCGGAGACACAGATAGAGATTGTCTATGATGGGGACAGCCGCACTGTGTCGTTATCAGCGGGGGCGGCGCTCTTTGACGTCGTGTCAGATCCGGCACGGCCCTTCATTGTGCGCACTGGGGATCTAACTGCGACAGCGCTGGGGACTATATTTGACGTACGCAAAAGCAGCGGGGTGGCCCGCGTCGCGGTGTCGGAAGGGCGCGTGCGTGTTGGCTATCCTTTGGCCGTGGACGGCCAAGCCTTTTCTATGGACACGAAAGTCGTCCTTTCCGCCGGTCAGCAAGTTGCTGCCACCGAAGTGGATGGATTGCGAGCGGTACGACCCATCGCGCTCGATAAGGTGGGCGCCTGGCAAATGGGCAGTCTGATCTACGATGGCGCGCCGCTGGCTGAGATTGTTTTTGACGTTAATCGATACTCAGACGCTTCCATTGTGCTTGCTGGCGATACGCAAGCGCTGGCCGCAATGACCATCACTGCCTCTTTTGCGGCCAATGATGTGGGCCGTATGCTGGAACTGCTGGCGTTAAGTTTTCCCATCGAGATAGAAAACGGTGATGACGACCGCATTGTAATCCGGCCCAAAACAGGCCTCTAACCAGGGCCAACTTATCAGCGGAAAAATTTTGAAAAAGTGGGATGAAAACGCGGCCCGCGTGTCTCTGGGATATAAGTGCAATTGAGTGGCAGTTGCGCAAGAAGGCAAAAAGGGCAAATCTCGTGGACGCAATTACCCCCCGGCAGATTAAAAGGGCAGCACTGGCCGCAGCATCATCTTTAGCCGTCTTGGCTGCTATGCCAAGCGCGCAGGCGCAATCGCAAACAAAAGTAAGCGCCCCGCGCACCATTGATGTACCAGCTGGTCCGCTCGGCCAGTCTATTGTCACCATCTCTGATCTTTTCGGTGTGCCAGTGGTCGCGCCAAGCCGCTTTGTGGCAGGCAAGCGTGCGCCGTCCATATCTGGCTCTTTGACCGTTCAAGAGGCGCTTGCCCAAGTGCTTGCTGGCAGCGGCCTTAAAGCAACAACGGCCGGCAATGGCGGCATTGTTATTGGCCAGCAAGTGGCGCAGATCGGCGTCCAACCAGAATTGGCGTTGCAAGATCAGGACAAGAAGGCGGAAACCATCGTGATAACCGCCACTCGACAGCCCCAGCCGATCAATGAAATTGCTCGTTCTGTAATCGTACTCGATTATCCGGCGATCCGAACTGAGATCGCTAAGTCTTCCAATATCTTCAACCTGGTTGGCGCCTTGGTTCCGGCGCTTGGGCCGCCAACTCAGAATGATATTGACCGGGCGCAGACGCTGCGCGGCCGTGACCCACAATACCTCATTGACGGCGTGCCGCTTTCCTTTAACGGCGGTGCTGGTTCTGGCGCCGGACAACTGGCGAAATTCGATCCGGAAATTCTAGGCCGAGTGGAAGTTCTTTATGGGCCCAATGCCGTCTATGGCGCGGGCGCGACGGGCGGGGTGATACAGTTCTTTACGCGGCAGGCGTCTGAAGAGCTTATCGATGTACGCTTGCGCCAACAGCTGTCGTTTTTTCCTGGGGCTGACAACATTTTCAGCAATCTGTCCCGCAGCATGAAGACCAACGTCGGCGCCAGCGGCACCGTTGATCGTTTCGACTATCTGGTAAATTTCTCCTTTGATTCCAACAATGGCATTTTTGATGGTGAGGACGACCTGCGCGCACCAGTCTTTTCCGGTTTTGAAGATGAGCTGACCTATTTCGCAAAACTAGGTTTTGACATCAGCAAAACTCAACGTCTGGAAGGTTTTTATAATTTTGTTGATCAAGCGCCGGACAACCGCGTGTTCGACGTATCGTTGACGGAAGACGGTCGAGCGATTGCTGCTGTGTCAGCCAATCAATTGGCCTTTACCTATGGGTCCGATAACGAGCCTATCAACAAGAAGCGCGCTTGGAACTTGAAATATACCAATGACGCCCTCTTTGGCGGGGCCTTATCACTACAGTATTATGGCCGCGATGAAGATCGGGTTTCCACTTTGATCGACCTACGCAATGCGACATTACCAGCCGTCTTTCCCGATAACTATCAGTCCTTTTTTACGGACAAAGGATGGGGTATTCGCAGCCAATATTCGCGCACTGTGGTAGAGCGCGTTAATGTCCTGGTGGGTGTCGACTATAATACCGAAGAACGCATTTCAGACGCCCGCGTCTATGACCTAGGCCCAAATTTTGACAACGAACGCCTGGTTACAAACGCAATTCGCGAAGACGCTTTTCTGTTTCCGTTTGAATTGGAGACGCTTGGCATCTTTGCCCAGTTCGATATCCGCGTTCTGGAACGACTTCGCCTCTCAGGCGGCATCCGTTGGGAAGATGTGTCTTTCGAGATCGGCAGTGGTACCCGGGTTTTTGAAATCGTTACCGACGAAAGTGGTAACCAGATTTCGCGCCAGGGCGGCGCTGGCGACAACGATGGTATTGCTTGGAATATTGGAGCGACTTACGAGTTTGCGGAGTGGCTGTCTGGTTTCGTCAATTTTTCACAAGGTTTTGAGATCCCGAGCCTCATAAATCTCTCCTTTTTGGTGCCATCGGGTGAGCCGCTGGCGACGTCCGAAGCGGCCGAGCCACAAATCGTTGATAATTATGAAATCGGGTTGCGCGGCGCTTATGGCATTTTTGATTATAGCCTGGCTGCCTACTACGCCAGGTCTGAGCTCGGCGCCACTTTCATCGTCGCCCCTGGCTCTATGCAAGGTGAATTCGCCCGCTCACCGCAAAGGAATTATGGTTTTGAACTCAGTGCTGGCGTAGAGCCGATAAACGATTTGCGCTTGTCTGCTGCCTTCAGTTGGAATGAGGGGGATTTCGACGCTGATGACGACGGAGATTTCAACCCGCTGAGTGGGCTAGAAGTGGCGCCTTGGAAATTCACTTTCGACGTCAGTTACGACGTCAATGATGATCTCAATCTCAATGGAAGGGTTCTCACGGTCGGTGACCGCTCGCGCGCATTTGACCAAGGGACGGACCAAGCACCAGTTGAAGGCTATTCAGTGGTCGATATTGGTGCTTTCTATACCGTCGGGCCTGGCTCGCTTAGCTTTCAAATCACCAACCTTTTGAATAATACATATATTCCCACATCCAACCAAACCTATGTTGGGACCGGTTTTGTTGATCGCATCGTTGGCGGCCCCGGTCGCCAAGTCATTTTGGCCTATGAGTTTACGCTCTAGTGTGATGGAACAGCAATAGGGGTTAGGTGCTCTGAGGCTGGCTTGCCGTTGCTGCCAGCCTCAATTTCTTGTTTCTAAAACCGCGCGTACAGCTAATGGTCAGTTTGGTCGGCTACGTGGCGCTTCCTCGCTCTCCAGCCAATGCTCCAGCGTTTCATGAAAGTGCCGGATCTTGCTCTCCTGATAGCTGGCGAAGATCACCTTACCGCGGGGGTGGTTGTGGAGGCCTTGTTGGACGGCGGCGTGGTTTAGGCCGTCTTGGTTGAAGACTTTGAGGAGGTAGCTGCCGAAGTTGGGGGCGAGGGTGTAGTCATCGTCGAGGTCTAGGAAGGTGCACTCTACCGGCTTTGGCCGCTCGACGCCTTCCGGCAGAGCGACCATGAACATGACTTCATGCAAGCATTGCTCTGGATTGTCGCCATCGGGGCGAAAGCGGTAGAAAATGGGGTTGAAGTCGGCCCAGGGGCTGATGTTTGGGAAGACGCTGTAGAAGATGGCGTCATTGAGGTCTGCATCGCTGATGGTGTCGACCATGTCGCCCCAGGCTTCGCGCATCTCCTCGCGGCGGGCCTGTGCCATTGCCGAACGGTGTTCGGTGGAGCTGCCAGCGCTGGTGGGCATTGGCATGTCTTCTTCGCCAGCACGGATTTTGCCGCCCACCCAGTTACACATATGCTGGTCAGCGTTGGTCACGTCGCCTTCGATATGGGTGCCCGATGCATCAAAGATGCCGCTTTTGCCGTTGGGCATGGTGACTTCGACGCGGCCTTCTTCGATGCGGCGAAAGGTGTGGCCGCTGATGGGGTGGACAAAGCTTTGAAAGGCTTTTGCGTCAGGCCAGGCGGAGAAGTCTGGCTTTTTCAAGCTGGTATGCGGGCTGGGAAAGCCATTGGCGGACATGGCGCGGGAGAAATTATTCCAGGCGTCATATTTGGAGTTTGCATCGGCAAAGGCGGGCATGAGCTCTGGGTGGGTGGCGACCACATGGTAGGATTCCATGAAAGCCTCCTGCGCCACTTTCCAATTGCACGGCAGGCGTTTGACCAAATGCGCCGCTTTAAAGCGCCGCTCGAAGGGGATGCGAAAATGCCGGTCCAAATCGCCCAGGAAATCTTCCAGAGGTTCGCAATTGGGGTCGGGGTTGATGAACACGAAGCCGCCCCATTGGCCTACGCGCACTTTCGGTAGGCTGAATTCCTCTTCGTTCACGCTCGGGAAATCCCATTGGCAGGGCACTTCTTTTAAGCTGCCGTCCAGGTTCCACGACCAGCCGTGGAAGGCGCAGCGCATGACTTTGAGGCCCTTTTTGTGGGCATCGCAGAGCTTGCGGCCGCGGTGTAGGCAGGCATTGGGGAAGGCTTTGATTTCATTTTCTTTTGCGCGGACGATGATGAAGGAAAGTCCTGCAATATCATAGACATGGGTGTCCCCCACATTAGGGATGTCATCTTCGTGGCAGGCCATCTGCCACACCCGCTTCCACAGGCGCTCAACCTCGCGGTCATGCTCTTCCTTGCTAAAATAGCGGGTGACGTCGACCTCCGTAACGCCGGCTGGAACGGGATTGCTTTCGAAATAGACGGGCGGCGGCTGGACCGCGTCCATGCCAATCATTTGCTCATAGGATAGCCCGCCGGACCGGTTGTGTCCCGTTAGCGTCTCAACCATTGAACCCCTCCTCATATCAGCATGATGAAGATATACTTTGAGCGATTCTAAATAAACAAAGCAATAATGAGAAAAGAGAGGGTAAGGCGTGCTGCAGACTGGCACGGCCGCAAGGCTCTTGTATTTCCAGTGCGAAGGTGGCTTTCTAACGCAGAAGCGTGGGCAGCTTTTGCGCTGCGGCGCGTTTAAGAGGGGGTTATTGTGAGGCTTTTTTCACTGTGTGCAGCTTTGGCTGCGCTTTTGGTTCCGCACATCGGTTCAGCGCAAGATCAGTTTGATATCGTCCGCATCAAATCTCCCTATTCCGTTAGCCTTGGGACGTCGGACTACCAGTATGTGGAATTGAAGGTGAGTGTGGGCATACCCGTTGCCGGTCAAAATCAAGCGTCGCATATTATTAAATTATCTGACGATGGGACAGCTGACGGCGTTGCAGTCAGCGAATTCAAACGCACCACGAAAGAAAGAGGTGGGGATGCTCTTGCGCGCTCGGTTCGCGGCGATGGCAGGGCGAAAATAGCAACCCAAGAGGTTTATAAATCCGTTTTTGATAACATCCAATCCCGCAAGTCAGTGAAGGTTTTCTACGGGCTGTATAACGCCAAAACAGCAGCCGGAGAGTGGCACTCCATTCGCGGCGACGCACCGGATATCAAAATCGTATCTAAAACAGACAGCGAGGCTTTAAAGCTTGCGAGCACGTCTCATCGGCGCGGTGCAAGGCAGTATGGTTTTAACGATAATGAAGCCGTTTACGGACTAACCCGACAGCCAGAGACCGTTGGTATCGTGCTTACAAACCCGGTGCAGCAATCAAGTGTGACGGACGCGCTTGTCACAAAGCCGGGCAATCAGAACTAAGGCCGTAAACTCAAGCCTGCAGCGACAAGAATGGAACGCGTTTTCCCATCGCTTATCTGCCTAGGCGTGGCAGCCTTATGCGCTGCTCATGCTGCGGCGGAGCCCCAGGATGCGCCCAGCGCGCTGCGTAAGGCGTTTGAAATTACTACGCCGCCCCTCACGGCGTTCTCCGCTGGCAAGGCGTTTGAGGTCACCACTCCGCAGCTTACGGCCTATGCGGGCGGCAGGGCCTTTGAGGTGACCACGCCAACGCTCTCTGCGCACGGCGGTGGCAAAGTGTTTGACATTACAACACCGCAACTCTCCGCTTACGCAGGTGGCCGGGCTTTTGAAATCACCACGCCCCAACTCAGTGCTTTGAGCGGCGGGCGAAGTTTTGAAGTCACGACGCCAGCGCTGTCTGCATTTTCAGGCGGTAAGGCCTTTGAAATCACCACCCCGCAGCTCAGCGCATATAGAGGCGGCAAAGCGTTCGAAGTTACCACACCTGCACTCAGCGCCTATCATGGCGGCAGCGCCTTTGAGGTGACAACGCCTCTCCTATCCCTCTTTACCGGTGGCCGCGCTTTTGAAGTCACCACGCCAACATTGCTTGCTGCCGTGGCGCCCAATAGCAACGCCAACGATAGCGGCGGGCCGTCAGGCGCACTCTCGCCCGAGGCCTATTCGGCTCTGTTGGCCAACTCCCCAGCCGCCGCACAGATGGCGCTGGTCAATCAATATATCATTGCCATGGGCGGCAGCGAAGACGGCACGGACTGCCCCAAACTGCAGCAATTCTTTCTAGACTTTGCAAATAAGTCCAACCGCGGCGAGAGCACAGACGCCATGTCAAAAAGCCTAGAAAACGCGATGCTGGCCGGGATGCCCTTCATGATGGCGCTCGACTTACCGGCCTGGTGCGATGTGGTAACGGCGAAGCTGACGGTACGTTAAGTTGGCGGCTTGAGCTGGTCTGGTCCGCCGTCCGTGCCAGGCAGGTTGGTCTGCTTGTTGCGCCGTGCATCTTGATATTGCAGGTTGAGATTGGCCATGTCGGCAACGGCGTCCGCGTCATTCGCGCCGCCAAACTGGGTGAAAGCTTTTTGGTCGCTTACATGCGCGTCAATGGCGCCGACCAGCTCGGTGGTGTGGACATCGTTGGCCTGTGCCTCCACGAAGAAGCGGCGCGAGGCCTTTGCCCCGCCAGCGCTTTGTGTAGCGAGCAGCACGCTGTGGAGCTGGGCCGAGCGCAGGAACAGTGTGTAGTTGGTCACATAGGTCACCGTAGCGTCGGAAAAGCTGTCTTGTACAGCTTGGCCCATGGCCATGTTGGAGGTGGCGACGGTGCCTTCGATGGAGGTCTCCAGCAGTTGGGAGACGACCGGCAATTGCGCCAGCCGTAAAATGCCGACAGACACCAGCTGCCGCCCAGCAATTAGCGCCAACAGGTATGGCATCAGTGCGGCAAGCCAGGCAGTGAGCACGGGCGCCACGGTACTTGGCGCATCAAAATCAGGCAGGCCGGTGGCAAAGAAAACAGATAAGGCCTGTGCGAAGAAATAGGCCGCTGCGAGCAGGCTGGCATGACCCACCAGCGTTGCCACCACTGCAATCAACCGGCCGCGGTTGAGGCCTGGCATATCGGCTTGTTGAAAGCCATATTCCCGCCGCACCAGTGCATTGAACGCGCCTTGGCCGCCCGCCCCGGCGCTGCGCATCTGCACCGTTTCGTCAGTCATCGGATAGTTGGGCGGGAAACGGTCCAGATAATTGCGCAGACCGATGATGATTTGGTCTGGGTGCGCGCGGTGTCCGCGCTGGTCGCGCAGGCGGCTGTGCGATAGGTCTGTGTCGAACGCTGCGGCAGGCAACGCCAAGACCAGCACGGTTACCACCGTGGTAATGGCACCGATGATAAGCGTGACGATGAACCAGAGGAAGGTTGGCGGGGCTGATAGGATGGCTGGATCAACGCCCGGGTCTTCCACGCCGCTCATCACCTGCGACAGGCCCACCGAGGCCGCGCCGATCAGAAGTGCCAGAAAAACAATGCGCCCAATGCCCATGCCCGGAAAGCTATAAGAACCACGCACCTGCGTTGACGCGCGCGCCCGGCGCCACGTAAGCACCAGCGCAAACAGGGTCAGCAGCGCCACCCAACTGAACACGAAGTCATTATATTGCGACAGCGCCACCGCCCGCAGCGTCACATACGTCAGCGCCAGAAACAAGACGAGGCCAAGACTGATGAACAGCGCCTGCAAGCTGCGGATGGTGAAATAGCGATAGACGTCGGGCAAATGGTCATAACCATGCACGGCGCCGGCCAAGATGCGCTCAAACAGATTGGCGGGCTGGCGATGCGACGGGCTCAGATTGCGCTCAAACAGCATGTCGAACACATCTTGGCCAAAGCTCTCCTGCGCATTTGCGAACGTCAGGTCGCGCAGCTTAATTGGCAAGCTATGGGCAATGCCGCGGGCCAAAGCGTTACCGCCCCAGCCCAGCAGGATAAGGCCGCCCAGCGCAGTCACCAAAACCGCGCCGTCCGGTGCGTTTAACAAAGCCTCTAGATCGGCATAGATAAGCCATCCGCCCAGGGCCTTTGTGCCGAGCCCACGCAAGATGCTGGCAAGGCCATCCCATTTCAGCGGATTTGCAATACGCCCCGGATTGGTGACTGTCTGCTCCATCACCGCGCCCCTTTTATACTACCAACCAAAGGATGAAGCTTATGGGTGTATGTCGTTACGGGCAAGACTCGATATCGTGTCGCCTCTCTCCTGGATGGATGGAATAGATATAAATATATGCTGTCCCCATTTACCGTGTCCCCATTTACCGCTGTCCCCATTTACCGCCCATTTACCGCTATGACAGAGGACGATGTCGCCTTGGCCCGCCAAAGCTTGATGCGGTCCATTGAGTTGAATGACGGCGGGCCGGTAGCAGGGGCGGTGCGCTGTATATTGGAACGGCTGTCGCTTTGAGCCCCTGGCGGCTATATCCTTGTTAAAACGTCGCTTCGACCTCAACACCGAAGTGACGTGGCTGGCTGATGTTATTCCGACCAATGTTAGCGTCATCAACCAAGCCGGTGTCTGGGTCGACTTCTAGCAACACGTTCGTTCTCAGGAATTCCTCGATGAAGAGAATGTCGACGAAGACTGAAACACGCCAGATGTCGGTTTTATAGCCGACCCGGGCATTCACGATGGCATAAGAGCCCGTTCTATTCACATCCAGATTTGTCACGTCGGAAAACTGGTCACCCCGGTAGCTGATATTCGCTGATCCATAGACGCCAGTGTCATTGTCATAAACAACACCGACCGATGCGGTTACGTTCGGCGCGCTACCAAACTCATTTCCAGCCAAATTTGCAAATGTGAGATTGGCGGGATTGACTGGATCACCGTTGTCATCAACCGCAAAAGGGAAATCTGTGAACTCAGTATGGACAAGGCCGAGGCTTCCATAAACGTCCAGCGAGGATGTCACGTTGAATGCTGTTTCTATTTCCAGACCATAAAGTTCTGATGAGCCAGCATTTCGGATTTCCGGTTCAAGGGAGCCAGGTTCTTGGATACGGACCTGCTGATCGCTCCAGGTACTATAAAAGGCATTGGCGTTAAAAGTGAGACGATCATCAAGCCAAACAGAGCGCCATGCGATCTCGTAATTGGTAAGGTATTCCTCGTCGAAGCTTACGACCTCTCGGCTGAGCCCGGTCGATGTACTCTCAGACCTTATGAAAAAGCCGCCAGCGCGGTATCCGCGTTGGACCACGAAGGAAATGGACTTGTCTTCATCGATGTCAAAGATGATGCCACCGCGCGGCAAAAATGCATCATAAGGCGCTGTACCAGCTAATGGATCTCCATCTGCTACGCCGGTAAGGCCAAGCACTACATCACATGGCCCAGTGCCAAAGAAAGCAGAAATCGTACACGGTGTACCGGGCGGCAAATCAACAAAAAGTTGGGAGGCGAAGCCCGTATCGGTCACCTTTTCATTATCATAACGCGCACCAAAATTAAGCGAGATTCGGTCAGTTAATGCGAAGGTCACATCGCCGTAAAAGGCATAGTTTTCCGTTTCTGCGGATCGGCTTTGGATAAAAAGGACATCCGTGCCAGCTGGCGTAATCGTTCCACCAAAACCGGCAACATTAAAGGCTTGATCTGTGCTGGAGGCCAAATCATCTCTAAAGTAGTAACCACCAAACCAACCACTGAAGCGGTCATAACTAAAAATACCGCGCCCATCGACGGTAAACGTTTCTTCCAGTCGTAAATCTGGACCAGTCACGTTATCAATAAAGCGCTCCGTGTCATCATAGGTCGCGATGATTTGTGCTGACCAATTTTGGCTGAACTCATAAAAAAGGTCGGCTAAGAAACGGTGATTTTCATTTTCGACAACACCGCCGCGAAAATCGAAATTGACGCGGTCAAAGGGATCAAATCCAATAGCATCCTCGGACTCTGGATCTGGCCGAATCACACCAGATCCATCTCCGGAGGTGAAGAAATCGACATATTGGTAGCTGACTTCCAGTCGCAAATTCGGGATGACACTCGGCTCAAACAGCAGCTTCGCACGCAGTGTTGTTGCGTCGCTTGCCCCTTCCGGTGCGCCTGTTACGCCATTAAGCGTTTGGAAATCTTGTTCTCGGTAGTCGGCCGCAATACGAAAGGCAATTTGGTCTTCGATAATTGGGCCAGTGACGGCACCTGAATATTGACGCGTTTTGTTATTGCCAATGAGTGCGCGTAATTTGACACCAAAATCATATTCCGGGTCAGCTGATTGCATAACCACCGCGCCAGCAAGCGCGTTGCGCCCTTGGGTCGTTGATTGCGGGCCGCGCAGAATCTCAACTTGTGAAATGTCCCAAAGATTGAAGGCGCTGGACAGGCCATTCAGCGAGATCGGCGCATTGTCGAGATAGATGTTTGCTGTCCGCCCAACGCCTGCGCCGCCAACGCCGCCGCTGCTGACGCCGCGGATTGAAAAACTAAAGGGGCCATTTGTTTGCGTCACGTTGGCCGTGCGCAGAAAGATATCCGACAATTCAAAGATGGCCTGGGCATCAATGAGCTCATCCGTAACGATGGCGACAGATGCCTGCGTATCCTGGATGGAGAGGTTTTGCTTTGTGCCGGTGACAATAATCGTATCAGCGACAACAGGCCTGACTGCGCGAGTAGGTTTAGTGCGTCGCTGCGCCGTCTTTTTCTCGATGATGTATCCACCGCTTGGCGAACGACGGACGCTCAGGCCGGAGCCACGAAGAACTTCGGTGATCGCCTCTTCAGCGCTGAGCTGACCTGAAATTTCAGGCGCCGTTTGTCCCGCAACCAAGTCACTAGAGACCAAGATATCAATTTTGAAAACACGGGCGACGGCGGAGATCGCATCCTCCAAGGGCGCAGCTGGCAAAGCGACCACTTGCCGCTCCTCCTGGACAGACTGCGCCAAAGACGGCACAGCAAACGCCGGCGCTACCGATATCATGAAGGCGGATGCCAGAACCCATCGGCTAGCGTGGAATCGCAAAGACTGTCTCATGAGAACCCCTTTAGGAATGACTGTGACTGCCACTCAGTCGCAAATATGCCTTTACGACAATTGGGGTTGGAGATTTGACACCCTGAGGCGCGATCTTTTTTAAAAAAAATTATCCGAGCGTAACGATCAGGCGCACAAAGGCTCTATTTCTCTTGCGCTTTTAAGACGATGTTGCTGTCGGCGGTATGGGCAACCTTAACCGGCAACAGGCTCTCCAGCACTTCCAGCAGCCGGTCCACATTCGTCATATCGAAGGAGCCGGAGATCGTCTTTCCACGCAGCTGATCCGACGGGTCATCGAGTGAAATGTCGACGTTGCCATAGCGGTTCGCATCGGCGATCAGCTCGGCCGGCGGGGCGGCCACATAGTCTATGCGCCCATCGCGCCAGGCGCCGACCTTGTCCATAGCAATCGGTTTGACCTCGCCAAGACCCTGGTTGAGCGCTGCAATTTGCTGGCCTGCCGTGAGCGTGCGGGCAAGATCAGACTGTGTCGGCTGATCGTTTATGACGAGAGGGTAGCTGACACGCACCCGGCCTTCAGCAACGGCCACGCGGCTCACCCCGGCATTATAGCGCACATCAAACACCGTGCCGACGGCACGCGCGTTGAGCGGGCCTGCGGAAACCGTAAATGGCCTTTCCGGGTCGGACATGACATCAAACAAAGCCGCGCCAGCCAGTAGGACGATATCACGTCGCTTTGGTCCATAGTCTACCCGCAATTCGCTACCTGCCCCGAGCAGAACGTCTGAGCCATCGCTGAGGGTGATGGAGCGGGTTTCAATGGCCGCCGTTTGATAGGTCTGCTGTGTTGTGCCCAATGCGGCACCGTCCTCAAAACGCGGCATAAACACCAATGCTGACACGCCTAAAGCCCCAGCCAGCAAAGCCCCAAAAATCCACTTTAGAGACCATCTGAAACCGAATGTCTCATCGCCTTGCGGCGCGAAAGTATAAACCGCCTGCATCGGTACAGGCCGCAGTGTTTGCGGATCTAAAGTATCAAGCGCTGCATTCAGGGTAATGGCGCGATCATAGGCGGCTTCATGCGCTTCGCTAGCGGCAAGCCAAGCGGAAAAATCGCGGCGCTCATCCGCGCTCAAATCGCCCATATCGTTGCGCAGACGCCATTCATGCGCTTCATGGAGCAGCTGCGGATCGGGGGCCTGATTGCCCATGTTCGCCTCTTCGCTACGCATCTGCCTCGTCTCTGGACAAAACCTGCAGAGCAGCATCGATATCGGCAAAGGCCCGCGCCAGATGTTTGGTCACCGCCGTCCGGCTGAGCGCCATCTTCCGCGCCACATCTGAGACCGACAGGCCCTCAACCCGGTGCAATATAAAAGACCTTTGGCGTTTGTCGGGCATGTCCGCAATCACCTGGAGCATCAACTCTATCTGCTCTTGAGCGCTTACGAGTCTTTCAGGGACAAAAATGTCACCCCTATGAGCAAAAAAAAGATGCTCGACCTCATAATCATAGCGCGCCCGCACGCTATCGCGCTTCTTCTCATTGAGCACCAGATTGCGGGCCGTGCGCCACAAAAACGCTTCTGGGTTGCGCACTGTGGCATGTTCTTTGCGCTCTAAGAATTTTTGAAAAGCCAGATGAGAAATATCGTCAGGATCGGGCGGACCATCGCCAAAGCTCTTGCGCAGCGCCCCAGCAATACGCGCGACGTTGTTGCTATATAAGCGCTTCAGAGAGCGGTCTTCGGAGACAGCTGCCGCCTGCGTTTTTACATCCCCACTGCTCTGGGCCATCCATCCAATACCTGCTTATGAGAAGCATTTTTAGATGTTTTAGAGTGACAGCACCCCGGTGCAACCCCCTTTGGGTGAGAATATCGGGCGACAGCAAGGCGCGCGGCGGGCCTGTGGCTGAGGCGGCACGCTATATGCTGGAAGCGCTGTGACTTTGCGCCAGGCGCGGGCATTTTTTTGTCGAAAATCACGGCAACGTCGCTATAGGCTTCACGGTACAACCTCGGAGGAAACGAATATGCTATTGCCCCAAACAACCCGCCGTCTGACGCGCCCCCTTTTAGCGCTCAGCATCCTCATTGCTCTGGCGATGAGCCCCGCTGCGCCTGTCTTGGCTAAGAAATCGGCCAAAGCGGATGAGGCGACGGGCGTTGGGATCTATTACCCGCCAGTCACAAGCGGCCACAAACCGAAGACGGGGTTCAAAGCCATGGAAGGGGCCGGGCCAACGCAGCGGCAGCTGTTTGTCGACCAACTCAATATCATGACAGCCGGTCCCGAGCGGGCCATTCCCATCATCATGCAAGCCGTGGGCGCGCAAAAGACCACGTTGGTCATCATGAACATCGAGCCCATTGAATACTTCACGCCCTATGTCGCCAAGGCCCTGTTAGCGCGCATGACATCCATCGCCCGCTTCCAGCCCGACATCACCGACATGGGCCTCAGCGACACCTTCGACGTCTACGCCATGGGCATCGTCCTAGGCTTTGAACGCATCATCGTGACGGACGGGCGTAAATTTTCGCATGAAGCTGTGTTGGAGTAGGTGGAATCAAGCGTGGGGCACACTGTTTGAAGACTGGGACCCATTCGACCGCATCATGATTGCGGTTAGTAGTGTGGACGGGGTGAACGTGATGCCAAAGGAAGGGGCTTTACACAGCTACTGTAATGAGTCTTTTCAACGGATTTGTTGAGGAAGCACCCTTATCCTTCGCGTCGCCTAGCCTGAAAAAGCCAAGTTTTCTATTACGGAGACAACCTGAACCTCGTCGGCTAAAGCCCGCTCCCCGCGAATAAACTAAATGAAGTCGGGCCAGAGGGAGCACGCGAAACTTCGAAGGCAACTAGCAGGACAAGGTAAAAACATAGCCTTACATAGCAACATGTCATATCAGAAAACGGCACCTGAATCGAGTTTTAATCTGGTAATTTGTCGAATTTTTACATATTTGACAGCCTATCGGCACATGAAACGCCGAGGAGACTCAAGGCATGATTATCTCGTTTGAGGTTGAGAATTATCGCTCGATCAAAAAAAGGGAAGTGCTTTCATTTGTGGCTTCCAGCCTCAAAGACTGTGAAAATGGCATTATTTTAACGGACGCGATTAGCGAAGGAAGGCTTCTTCCAGCAATATTGCTTTACGGAGCCAACGCTTCAGGAAAAACTAACTTGATCCGGGCATTCAATGCCATGATTTCTACAGTCTTGTTCTCGCAAACGAAGGGACAACCCGGTGGCTCGATCCCAACGAGAAAACCATTCCTACTCGACAACACTTCGACTTCTGAACCAACAGTTTTTGAGATCAACTTTATTCTGGATGCAGTAAGGTTCAATTATGGCTTTGCAATCCTAGAAGACTCCGTTTCCGAAGAATGGTTGTACTCTTATCCGCTAGGCACTCCTAGAAAACTATTTGAACGCGACGGTCAGAACTTTAGCTTCGGCAGAAACTTGAAAGGCCGAAATTCCACCATTGCAGATTTAACGCGGGCTAATAGCCTTTTTCTCTCTGCAGCTGCGCAAAACAGCCATGAACAGTTGACCAGGGTTTTCAATTTCTTCGATTCAATCCAACTAGAGACCTCATTGAGCATGTCGGGGCCTGCAGCCGAGCAGCGACTTAAAAAAGAGCACCAATGGAAAATAGATCATGGCGTGATCGATTTTCTCGGAGAGATAAACACTGGAATTATAGGGTATCGCACGAAAGACCGCGAATTGTCTGATGAAGAAAGGGAACTGACCAAAAAGCTCAATCTCGCGGTACAGTCTATCCTTCATGAGGTAGAGGCTGACTTAAAATTCGAGTCACCCGACGATGATGACAAGGTTATTGAGCTAGAGCATCAAAGCGAAGACGGCGGAAGCAAACACTTTCCAATCCAGATGGAAAGTGCTGGCACGCTGCGCCTGTTGTCGGCTTTACCCAAAGTCCTCGGCGTATTAAAGGTTGGCGGCATCGTCATTGTAGATGAACTCGATCTAAGCTTGCATACTCAGGCATCGGAAAAGCTACTCAACATGTTTTGTTCCAAGGAACATAATCCTCACGGCGCGCAAATGTTAGCAACCACCCACGATACTAATTTATTGGACAGTGATTGCTTTAGAAGGGATCAAGTGTGGTTCGTTGCTAAATCGAAGATAGGTGCAACGGAAATCTACCCACTAACAGACATTCGAACTAGACCTAGTGATAATATCGAAAAGGGCTATCTACAGGGTCGTTTCGGCGCTACTCCATTTTGATACCGCCGCCATGAGATTCAAACGCAAGCGCGCTCTAAAGAGATCACCTGCAACGCGCTCAGCTAAACGATATTTTTATCTGTTTTCAGAAGGCGAGAAAACCGAGAAAAGCTACTTTAATACCATTGGCTCAACGCTAGATTCCCGTCGAACTAAGATAATATATAAAGGGCCCTTGGGTGCGCCAAAAACTGTTGCCAACGCCGCTGTAAAATTCGCTGATCAAAAGGGGCTAAGTAAAACAAGACGTAAGAAAAGACTTAACTCCTTCGAAGAAAAAGATGAAGTATGGGCGGTTTTCGATCGAGACGACTTCACCTGTTATGGTGAAGCAAAACAAATCTGTGATCGAGCTGGAATATCCTATGCTTATTCCGATCCATGTTTCGAACTTTGGATAAACCTTCATTTTGACGATTACGACGCGCCATGTTCTCGACATGAAGCTCAAGCTATAACAAAGACCTTAATCGGGGAGTATAATCCCAAAGCTGGAAAGATTGCAGACTTTTCTCTATTTGTTGATAAAATTTCTGAAGCAGAAAAACGAGCTGAGCGGCAGCGGGCCAATAGAAAATATGAAGATAATGAAGATGGGAACCCTTCGACCAGTGTTTATATGCTAACAAGAAGTCTTCGAAAAGATTAGTATTATTTATCCTATCTGGAAATCGGTCTTATAAATGGGTTTTAAAGAGCCGCACTACATATTATAGCGATAGACTATGGGAAATGGATATATCTTTAAATTTATGAACCTTAGTTGTAGACATTTGATACGTTAATATAGTTTATTAAATCTCCGCTAACACACCTAAATCCGTCTCCCGCGCCCGTATCCCGGCCAACACCACATCAGCCCGATCCCCTAACAACTGCCGCAGCGCCCAGACAGCCATAGCGCGCACTATCGGGTTCGGGTCTTCCAGATGCGCTTTAACGGACTCCACCAGCGCTGCCGCCCCGCTATTGCCAGCCGCAATCAGCACGTTCCTTATAAACCGGTCTCGGCCAATGCGTCTTATGGGGCTGGCGGTGAAGACTTGGCGGAAGCTTTCCTCGTCTAGGCTAAGGAGGTCGGCGAGGGCTGGGAGGGTTAGCTCTGGGCGGGGGTGGAAGGCTGCGTCGTGGGCGACCTGGGCGAATTTGTTCCAGGGGCAGACGGCCAGGCAATCATCGCAGCCATAGATGCGGTTGCCTATGGGCTTTCGGAATTCTTCGGGGATGTGGCCCTTATGCTCAATGGTGAGATAGGAGATGCAGCGCCGCGCATCAAGCTGATAGGGGGCGGGGAAGGCATCGGTGGGGCAGACGTCTAGGCAAGATTGGCAGCGCCCGCAATGGTCCACTTCGGGTGCATCAGCGGGCAGCGCGGCGTCCGTTAAGATGGAGCCTAGGAACAGCCAGCTGCCCGATTGGCGCGAGACGAGGTTGGTGTGCTTGCCTTGCCAGCCGAGCCCGGCCGCGGCGGCCAGCGGCTTTTCCATGATCGGGGCGGTGTCAACGAAGACTTTGACCTGCGCGCCCGCCTCCTCAGCAAACCACCGCGCCAGCGCCTTCAGCCGCTTTTTGAGGACGTCGTGATAATCCTTATTGCGGGCATAAACGGAGATGAGGCCGCGGTCTTGAAAGGCCAGGTCTTCTAGCGGGTTGGACAGCGGGCCATAATTGGCGGTGAGCATGATGGCCGCGCGGGCCTCGGGCCACATGGCTTCGGGCGAGAGGCGGCGCTCCAGCGTGTCTTCCATCCAGGCCATCTCCCCATGGTGGCCAGCGTCAACGAAGGCTTTGAGGGCCTCCTGTGCGGCCTCGCTGGTGCGCGCGGGGGCGATGGCGCAGGCATCAAAGCCAAGCGCCCTGGCCTTGTCTATCAGCCGCGCGGGCTCAAAAGTCGAGCTGGTCATAATGGGCTGCAGGGGGTAGGCCGGCGACGCGGTCAGCCAAGAGGGGGCGCATGCTGGGCCGGCTTTTTACCCGCGCGTACCAATCTTGCGCGGGGGCATGCGCAGACCAGGGAACCATGCCGAAATAGTCAATCACCGAGAGCTGGGCTGCGGCGGCGATATCGGCGATGGAAAAGCTATCGCCCGCCAGCCAGCGGCGCTCAAAGAACAGGTGGTCAATATAGCCCAAGTGGACATCCAGATTGTGTTTGGCCGCGCGGATGGCCCGGCCATCGGGCGGGGCTTTTTCAATGAAGCGCTTGAACACCATTTCAGAAAAGGCGTGCGTGGTGATGTCGGCATAGAACTTTAAGTCGAACCAGGCCGCCAGCCGCCTTGCCTCCGCCGCTGCCAGCGCCGTCTCGCCCAGCAGGTTGATATCCGCGCCATACTCGCTCTGCACATATTCAAAGATGGCAGCGGAATCGGCCAGGACCCGCTCATCATCATCACAGGTCAGCACCGGCGTTTGCGCGGCGGGATTGAGCACGAGAAAGTCGGTGCGCCGCTCCCAGGGCTTTTCATTCACCACATCAAAATCCAGCCGCAGCTCCGCCAGCGTGAGCCGGATTTTGCGCGAGAAGGGGCAGAGAGCATAATGATAAAGGCGCCACATGCGGCGCACCCTATAGCGGGCGCTCTTGCTTTAAAAGCGTTGCCTTATGCTTTGCGAATTATGACTGGACCGAGCGCCGCTGAAACCCCAAAAAGTGACTATGAAGAGATGTGTTTTCCTTGTTGCCGCCCTGCTGCTTTGCGTGTCAACGCGCGCGCTTGCGCAGGACATTGCGCGCAAAAGCGGCTTCGTCGATGTGCCGGGCGGGCCGGTTTGGTATGAAATCATGGGCGGCGGAGAGGGCACGCCGCTGCTCTTGCTGCATGGCGGCCCGGGTTCATACACCTGCTATTATCAGTACCTGGCGCCGCTGGGCGATACCCGGCCAGTGATACGCTATGACCAGTTGGGCGGCGGGCGCTCTGGACGGCCGACTGATAAGACGCTTTGGAACCGCGATAGATTTGTGGAAGAAGTGGCCGCTGTGCGCGCCGCGCTGGGGCTCGATGAGGTACACATCCTCGGCCACAGTTGGGGCGGCGCACTGGCCGCATACTATTATCTACAAACCGGCGGCGATGGCGTGAAGTCTCTCATCTTATCCTCGCCGCTCCTCTCAACGCCGCGATGGATTGCAGATGCCAATCTGCTGCGCGGGCAGCTGCCGGGCGACGTTCAAGCCGTGCTGAGCGCGGAAGAAAAAGCAGGCACGACTGACAGCAAAGCCTATGCGCAAGCAACGCGGGCCTTCTACAAACAGTTTGTCTCGCGCGGCGAGGCTGCCGAGAGAGATTTTGACTGTTCAGGCGTTTCCGGAAACAACGCCATCTATGAGCAAATGTGGGGCCCCAGCGAGTTTTATGCGACCGGCTCCCTGGTCGATTTCGATTTGACGCCGCGTTTGAAAGACATCAAGGCGCCAACGCTGTTCATCACCGGGGAATATGACGAAGCCCGGCCTGAAACACTGGCGCGCTTTGCCGCTTTGGTGCCGGATAGCCGTCTCGAAGTCATCCCAGACGTGGCCCACGCTTCCTTTTCACGCGTGCCCGGCCCCTACATGCAGATTGTCCGAACGTTCATCGCCACTGTCGATGCTGACAAGCCCTGACAACCCAGCGCTCTAGCCCCCCGTTTTTTCAACCGCGCGGCTAAAGGCGGGCCGGCTCATATTTTTCTGCAGATAGCTGGCAATGCCAGGATAGTCGGCCAGCAGTTCCAGCCCCATAGCCATTTGCGCCAGGAAGGTGACGCCCACATCCGGCGCTTGGAAGATATCGCCGCAGACATAGTTTTGCGCGGACAGGATGTCGTTCAGATAGCCCAGATGCAGGTCCAGCTCGCCTTGTGTGAAAGCATCGACGATAGGGTTGACCGGCTCGCCCGCCCGGCTGGTCAGCAGCTTGAAGATAAGCGGCAGCACACCGGAGCCTTCGGGATAGTGCAGCCAATTCGTCCATTTGGCAAAGGCAGCTTCATCGCTGCGCGGCGGCGCAAACACATGCGCCGGGTCAAAATGCTCAACCAGAACGCTGGCAATGGCGCCTGACTCAGCCAGCGTGAGGCGCTCGCCGGCGATATCAATCTCAATCACGGGCGACTTGCCCAACGGATGCGCGTCTTTCAGCGACGGCGGCGCCCGGCCAGTGTCCAGCCGGTCATAGAGTTTCAGCTCATAGTCGAGGCCGAGCTCTTCTAGCAGCCACACCGTGAAAACCGAGCGGCCTACCCGCAAATGATGCACAAGGATCAAAACACTGCTCCCACCAATTGAAGCCACCAAGTAGAGCCTGGACCCTAGCGCCATTCGCCGCGCTTTGACAGTGCTCATGCACACAGGCGCGCCGAGAGGTGCAGCGCATCCAAGGGCCCGCTTGCGATCCAGGCCGCCGCGCCGCTGCGACAGCTGGCCAAGACCGCAGCGGCCATCGCAGACATCAAAACTGGCGAACGAGGGATCATCGAAGACATCCTCTCCTCGCCCCTCGGGCGCTATAAGGACAAGGCCATGCAGGCGAGATGAGGCACGTGCACGATCTTATCAAAGCTGGATCCTTCGCCCAATCCGCTCAAAGAGGTTGCCAAATCCTCTTTTGCAACAAACCTTTTGTCTTTTTAAAGCCTCACTTTACTGTGTGCGAATGCTTAAATTCGACATCGATCGCGGCGCTGACATACCCATGCAGGAACAAATCCGGCGGCAGGTGGTAGATGGGATTGAGCTGGGGCTTTTGCCTGAGGGTATGAAACTGCCCTCTAGCCGGAAGTTGGGCGCCGCTCTTGGGGACTCACGTACTACGGCCGCAGGTGCCTAGGCTCGCATAGTTGCGGACGGGTAGATGGTATCGCGGCTACGCAGCGGGCTTTATGTCGGCCGGGCGGGCGATGCCGAGCCAACGGCGCCGCGTATCTCCGGACCGGCGCCGCGCAGCGATGCTAAGAAATGGGAAGCTCGGTTGGCGCTGCGCGGACACCCAGAAGAGGCGCTAATGCCCGATTGGGAACGTTATCCCTTTCCCTTTATCGATGGGCCGTTTGATCAGTCGCTCTTTCCCATCGCAGAATGGCGCGAAGCGAGCCGCGGGGCCATGGCGTTGTCGGAGGTGGCGGCGTGGAGCCGCGATGCCGGGGATTCAGATGATCCTGAGTTGATTGAGGAATTACGCAAGAAGGTTTTGCCGCGGCGTGGGATTTCTGCGCGCGCAGAAGATATCCTCATTACCACCGGCGCGCAGCAAGGGCTTCATCTGATATGTGAAGCGTTGGTTGGTCGGCGCAGCGTGGTTGGGCTTGAAAGTCCATGCAGTCCAGATTTGCGGCGCTTGCTGCGGGCGAAAGGCGCTAAGCTGGAATTCTTTGATGTTGATGAACACGGGCTCAGTATTGATGAGACGAGGCTGGCCAAATGCGATATTCTCTTTGTTTCGCCAAGCCGCCAGCGGCCGACGGGGGTGGCAATGCCGACTGGGCGCAGAGCGCGACTGCTTGATATTGCCGAAAAACACGGTCTCGTTATTGTAGAGGATGATTATCAGTGGGAGGCTGGTTTTGCTTTCTCTGACACTCTCGCGTTGCGCGGTGAACCTGGCGGCGGTGAGGTCATTTATGTGGCCTCGTTGGCCCAGCCCCTTGCCGCCGCCGTGCGATTGGGTGTTTTGATTGCGCCAGCGCCTGTTATCCGTGCCGCGCGGACAGCGCGCCGCATTACAGCGCGCAGCCCGGCTTTGACGCTGCAAAGTACCTTTGCGCAGATGCTGTCTCTCGGGCTTTATACAAAAGCACTACGGCGCGTGGAAACAGCCTTTGCGCGCCGGATGACAGCGCTGCAAGACGCCCTCAACCACTATCTACCGCGCACGGTATCTTTTATTGCACCGCGCTTAGGCGCGGCAGCTTGGATTACGGGGCCTGACGACCTGGATGTGGCGCGATTTGTCAAACAAGCTGAAGCCTATGGCGCGCTGCTTGAACCAGTTAGCCGTTATTATCCCGAAAACGCGCCTGCCAATGTGTTTCGGCTTGGTGTGAGTGGTATTGAGGAAGCCAGCATCCGCGACGGCGTCGCCCGCGTCGCGCAAGCGCTGCGGGACAGCATGGGCGGCGGCGCGGTCAGTGCTCAACCCCATCTCACGCCCTTGGGCCATAGCGCGCTTGTTGCAGCCTGCACCGGGGCAACGTTGCTGTGTAAAACCGTCTATGAGGAACCATGTACCATCCATCTCAACGTTGACGGCACCATGACCGGAAGCGCTGGCTTTGCTAGCGAGGATCGCGATACCGGACAATGGTGGGTTGAAGAGGATTTTTGGTGCCGGCAATGGACGAGCTGGGCCTATGGCGAAGTGGGCCGATTTCGCGTCGCCATCACCGGGGACCGGATGCACTGGCTCAATGCCGAAGGCCGTTTGATTGATTGGGGCATTATAGCCCGCTGAGTGGAGTGCTTACACTGCGCGACAAATAAGCAACAGCTGATTTGGTCGCAGAAACTGGCACCATCATTCTCTATAAACTGGCCCTATACCCATTTCGCATCTGCATCAATTTTGAATGCACTGCGCAAACGGGATGCCGGACATGGCACGATTTTCCATCGCTGGACTACAGCTTGAAGTCCACGCTAGAGACAATGTGGATGAGATCTGCAGCGAGCTGCTATCCCTAAAGCGCCGCTTTCCTTGGCTCGATATGGCGCTTGTTCCCGAGCTTGCCAGCTATGGCGCAGGCGTAAAGCATGCTGAGCCGCGCGGCGGGCGGGCAGAGCAGGCCTATCAGGCGGCCGCGAAAGAGGCAGGTCTGTGGTTCGTCCCCGGCAGCATCTATGAAGCTGACGGCGCCACTGTCTTCAACAGCGCGCCTGTTATCACACCTGAGGGCGAGATTATCGCTCGGCACCGGAAAATTTATCCCTTTCTGCCCTATGAGAAAGATGTTGCCTGCGGAAACAGCGTGACGGTGTTCGATGTGCCGGATGTGGGCACATTCGGCCTCTCCATCTGTTATGACATGTGGTTCCCGGAGACGACCCGTGCCATGGCGTGCGCAGGCGCGGAGGTCATTCTCCACCCAAGCCTGACCAACACCATTGATCGGGATGCAGAGCTGGCCATCGCGCGGGCCAGCGCGGCAACGAACCAGTGTTATTTTTTCGACATGAATTGCGCGGCGCCCGTCGGCAATGGCCGCTCTATCGTCGCTGGACCGGGTGGAGAAGTCTTGCACCAAGCGGGCGAGGCGAAAGAAATCATGGCCATTGATGTGGACTTGGATCTGGTGCGCCGCATCCGCGAAGACGGCTGGAACCGCCTTGGCCAGCAGCTCAAAAGCTTCCGCGACACCGATGTCGACTACCCCCTCTACTCAGACCGCAAAGCGGCGCCGTTTTTAAACACACTGGGCACACTCAAAATGCCTGGAGACACATAAGCACTATCAGGGAAACACCATGACACGCTCTTTTCAAACCCGCACAGGCCTTGCCTGTCTTGCTTTAAGCACTACCGCTCTCACCCCCGCCCATGCCTTGGCACAGACCTCCATTGATGATCCGGTGGAAGAGATTTTTGTCACCACGCAGCGCCGTGTCGAAAATGTCTTGGATGTGCCGTACAATATCTCAGTGATTGATGGGGCCTCCATTGAAGCAGCGATCACCATCGACAATGCTGAGCTGCTCCGGTCCATTCCTGGTGCATCACAAATTGATCAAGGCCCGCGTAACTTGCAGTTC
>ERZ1740067.143-NODE-143-length-58317-cov-5.804332_pt1 | contig 58317 bp, 47 predicted proteins | sample MGYA00581736_ERZ1740067 | MGnify/ENA primary metagenome ERZ1740067 (study PRJEB43018, sample SAMN04849236) | marine metagenome | isolation source: floating plastic debris | place: Pacific Ocean | collected 2008-08-27 | study: EMG produced TPA metagenomics assembly... | reverse complement strand
CAACACCCGTATGAGAGCTTTGACGTCGTAGTTCAGTTCGTGCGGCAGGCGGCCAATGACCCTGATGTGGTGGCGATCAAACAGACCCTCTATCGCACCTCCGCCGACAGTCCGATTGTGCGGGCACTCGTGGAAGCAGCTGAAGCTGGCAAATCGGTAACGGCACTCGTCGAACTTAAGGCGCGCTTTGACGAAGCGGCGAACATCAAGCTGGCGCGTGACCTGGAACGCTCCGGCGTGCAGGTGGTGTATGGGTTCATCGATTTCAAAACCCACGCCAAGATGTCGATGGTCGTCCGACGCGAGGGTGGTGAGCTGCGCACTTATTGCCACTTCGGCACCGGCAATTACCACCCCATCACAGCAAAGATTTACACGGACCTCTCCCTCTTCACGACAGACCCCGGGCTTGCCCGGGATGCTGCGAGGGCCTTCAACTACATCACGGGATACGCGGAACCTGTCGACCTCGAGAAACTTGCACTTTCACCGCTGCGCTTGCGCAACTTACTGATCGAGCATATCGAGCAGGAAATCGAGAACGTAAAAGCAGGAAAGCCCGGCGCTGTCTGGGCCAAGATGAATTCACTCGTTGATGCTTCCATCATTGATGCCCTGTATCTGGCAAGTCAGGCAGGAGTAAAGGTCGAGCTTGTGGTCCGCGGCATTTGCTGCCTGCGCCCGGGCGTTCCCGGATTGTCAGAGAACATTGCTGTCAAGAGCATCGTCGGCCGTTTCCTTGAACATTCCCGCGTTGTTTGCTTCGGCAATGGCGACACACTGCCAAACCCGAAGGCGAAGATTTACATCTCCTCGGCTGACTGGATGCCGCGCAATCTCTACCGTCGTGTTGAAACGCTGGTGCCCGTAGAGAACGCCACAGTGCATGAGCAGATTCTCGACCAGATCATGGTCGCGAATCTGGAAGACAATCAGCAGAGCTGGGACCTGATGCCGGACGGGTCTTATGTACGCGAGGTCCTGGGGCCGGATGCCAAGCCATTCAACGCTCACCAGTACTTCATGACAAACCCCAGTCTTTCAGGACGGGGTAAAGTTCTTGAAGAAAGCCTCCCTAAACAGTTTCGTTTCCGCACATCTGCTGACTAATTTGGTGTATGTAACGATCTCCGGACCACGCCGGAGAAAGACAACCAAGCAGCAAACGCTGTGTGGGGGACGCATATGCCAACCGCGCTTCAACTGCGCGAGATGCCTGACCTGAGTGAAGGGGTCGGTATCATCGATATCGGGTCAAATTCGGTACGCCTTGTGGTGTATGCGGATCATCGCCGGACGCCAATTCCGATATTCAATGAGAAAGTGCTGTGCGGTCTGGGTCGCACGGTTGGGACCACGGGACAGCTTGATCCCGAAGGTATTGAACGTGCACTTGCAGCACTTGCCCGCTTCCGAGGTCTTACACGCGCTCTTAACATCTCAAGCGTGGAAGCGGTTGCAACAGCGGCGGTGCGCGAAGCAACCAACGGCAGTTACTTCATTGAGCGCGCGGAACATCTGTGTGGGGCCCGAATTTCTATTTTGTCCGGCCAGGACGAAGCCAGATTTGCGGCGGAAGGTGTGCTCGCCGGGTTCCCAGATGCTGACGGTATCGCAGGCGATCTCGGCGGCGGCAGTCTTGAACTGGTCGAGATTGCCAATGGCCGCTACAGCGAAGGCATGACACTACCGGTCGGCCCTCTTCGCCTGATGGACCTCTCGGGCAACAGCATTTCCAAGGCGCGGGCCCTTGTCTCAGAAGCATTTAAGAAGGTGACTTGGGACACCTCCGGTTCTACGAAGAACTTTTACGCAGTGGGGGGTAACTGGCGCAATCTCGCGCGGATGCACATGTATGGTGAAAGTTACCCGCTGCGCATCCTGCAAGCCTATTCCATGAAACGTAGCGACGCCAAAGAATTGGCGCGCCTTGTCGCAGGTCAAAGCGCCAAATCGCTGGAGCGCGTGCCAGACATCTCTCGCAAGCGTCTTGAGACACTTCCCTATGCCGCCCTTGTCTTGGAGAAAGCGCTCGAAGTTACAGGTGCTTCCAAACTCGTTGTCTCCGCTTATGGTGTGCGTGAGGGGTTGCTCTATGCGCGGCTGACAGACGAAGAGCGCAAGACGGATCCGCTCTTGAGTTGGGCACGCAATGCCGGGCGCCGACTAGGTCGCTTTTCTGAACACGGTGAGGAGCTGGAACGGTTTACAGCCCCTTTGTTCAATGCAGGACCACTGATGGCCGCCGATGAGCCGGAACGGCGTTTGCATAAGGCAGCCTGCCATTTGAGTGACATGGCATGGCGCATTCATCCGGATTATCGCTCACAGCATGTCCTTACCGAGATTCTGCGGGCCCCCGTATCAGGCATTGACCATCAAGGGCGTGTCTATCTGAGCCTCGCCGTCGCAAATCGATACAGAAGTGGATTGTCAAACGGCGAACACGACCGGGTTCTGGCACTGCTGGACGAAGACCGCACAAGACGCGCGTCTGCCCTGGGTCTGGCATTGCGTTTGGGCCACACAATATCAGCAGGCGCGCCCAAGCTGGTGACGGGATTCCGGCTCAGAACAGATGCAGACACCTTGACCCTGCTCGTCCCTTCTACAAAACGGGACTTGTTGGGCGAGGTTGTCGCCAAAAGGCTGTCAGCGTTGGCACGCGCAGTGGGGCTGGAGCCTGATATTCAGGTCTCTGACGTCTAAAAGCGGGCTGAATAGTCTACTACTCGGCGGCGTCCTGCGTCAGCCGCACAGGCTTGATCATCTGATTTTCGATGGCAAGGCAGAGCCGCCCATGCTTCAGGTCCAGTGCATCGTCGCCAAAAATTTCACGCCGCCAGCCGCGCAGGGCTGAGACGTCCGCATTATCGTCCGCCGCGATACGTTCCAGGTCAGCAACATTGCAGATGAGTTTCTGAGCAACGTCATAGGCCTCACATTTGTACTTGAGGAGTACCTTCAACAGTTCAACAGTAGGGCCAAGGCCTTGCGGCAGTTGCTCAGGGGCTTCAGGCATCATCACCTCGCCGGACGGCTTGTTGAGACCATTCTGAACGGCATCCAGAAGGCTCTTGGCGTGGCGGCTCTGCGCAAATCCGCGCGGCACCGCCCGCAGGTTCCCCAATGCATCGGCTGAAGTCGGTGCCTGAGTGGCAATCTCCTGAATGGCATCATCCTTCAGGATACGGCCACGCGGCACATTGCGACTTTGGGCCTCACTTTCACGCCACGCAGCAGCTTCCATCAGGACGGCAACCGCCTTGCGGTTGCGATTGCGAAGCTTAAGCCGCTTCCAGGCATTTTCTGGCTTTACCTCATAGGTATCGGCATCCTGGAGAATGCCCATTTCTTCGGCGACCCACTCAGCACGACCTGATTTGGTGATACGGCGACCCAGATATTCATACACCTGCCGAAGATGGGTGACGTCAGCAGCTGCGTATCGCAGTTGCTTGTCGGTCAGCGGACGGCGGCTCCAGTCGGTGAAACGCGAGGACTTGTCCACCTGCTCGCCCGTGACGCGTTTGACAATGTTTTCGTAGCCGACCGAGTCTCCAAAGCCACAGACCATGGCAGCTACCTGCGTATCGAACAGCGGATCGGGCAGGGTTTTCGCTTCGTGCCAGAAAATCTCAATGTCCTGGCGGGCGGCATGAAAAACCTTGATGACCGATGTATTTGCCATCAAGGCGTAAAACGCTGCCAGATCAATGCCATCCGCCAGCGGATCAATGATGAGGGCGTCGCCTTTGGGAGCGGCCACCTGAATAAGGCACAGGACAGGCCAATAGGTAGAATCCCGGAGGAATTCTGTATCGACCGTCACATAGGTTTCGTTTGCGAGGGTGGCGCAGGCCGCTTCGAGGGCCTTGGTCGTGGTAATAATATCCATGTCACAGATGCTATAGCTGAACCGGCGTGGATTGTCGCTAGGGATGGTTGTTTGGCTGAGTGGGTCCAGGAATCTTGACAAGACCTGCGCCCCTATGCGCTTCTCCGGCGCATCCGACCAGTCCTGATTTGTTCAGGCTGGCGTGTCTCCCGAATCTCAAGATTTACAGGGCTTTTTGCTGCCATGACCCGTTACCGCTCCCATACCTGCGGCCAGCTGCGTGCCGATGATGTTGGCAAAACCGTCAAACTGTCCGGCTGGGTCAATCGCGTTCGAGACCATGGCGGCCTGCTTTTTGTCGATCTGCGCGACCATTATGGCCTGACCCAATGTGTGGCGGACCCCGACAGCCCGGCATTTCCAAGTGTCGAAGCTCTGCGTGCTGAGTGGGTAGTCACAATTGAAGGCGAGGTGGTTGCCCGGTCCGAGGAGACAGTGAACGACAAGCTCCCGACGGGCGCCGTTGAGATACGCATTACCTCTGTTGAGGTTCAGTCAGAAGCGCAGGAACTGCCGCTGCCCGTCTTCGGCGAAACGGACTACCCGGAGGAGACCCGCCTTCGGTACCGCTTCCTGGACCTGCGCCGAGAACGCATCCATCAGAACATTGTGCTGCGGTCACAGATCATTGCTGACTTGCGCCGCCGGATGACCGAAGCAGGCTTCGGTGAGTACCAGACACCGATCCTGACGGCATCTTCACCTGAAGGCGCGCGTGACTTCCTGGTGCCTAGCCGAATGCATCCGGGCCAGTTCTATGCACTGCCCCAGGCCCCGCAGCAGTTCAAGCAACTGATCATGGTCGCCGGCTTCGACAAGTACTTCCAGATTGCCCCCTGCTTCCGCGATGAGGATGCCCGGGCCGACCGGTCTCCCGGTGAGTTCTATCAGCTCGACATCGAAATGAGCTTTGTCGGACAGGAGGACATTTTTCAAGCTGTTGAGCCTATCCTGCGTGACGTGGTTGTCGAATTCGGCAACGGCAAATCGGTCACCGAGACCTTCCCGCGTATTCCGTATGCGGAATCAATGCGCAAATACGGATCTGACAAGCCGGATCTGCGAAACCCGATTGAGATGTCCGATGCCACGGAAACATTCCGCGATTCTGGCTTCAAGGTTTTCGCTGGTCAGATTGCGGCTGACGACAAGGTCCGTGTCTGGGCAATCCCGGCGCCGGGCGGTGGCAGCCGTGCCTTCTGTGACCGGATGAACTCCTGGGCGCAGAAGGAAGGTCAGCCGGGCCTCGGCTACATCTTTTTCCGCGAGGAAGAAGGCAACATCGTCGGCGCAGGCCCGCTGGCCAAGAACATCGGCCCGGAACGTACGGAGGCGCTGCGCGTCGAGCTTGGCCTCAATGCGGGCGACGCTGTGTTCTTCACCTGCGGCATCCCGAGCAAGTTTGTGGATTTTGCCGGACAGGCGCGCCAGCAGATTGGCCGCGAGCTCGAGTTGATTGACGACAACAAGTTCGAGTTCTGCTGGATCGTCGATTTCCCAATGTATGAGTTCGACGAGACCGAACAGCGGATCGACTTTTCGCATAACCCGTTTTCCATGCCGCAGGGTGGCCTGGAAGCGCTCGAAAGCAAGGACCCGCTGGAGATCAACGGCTACCAGTATGACATCGTCTGCAACGGCATCGAGTTGTCTTCCGGTGCCATTCGTAACCATCGGCCCGAGATCATGATGAAGGCCTTTGAGATTGCGGGCTACGGACCGGAAGTCGTTGAAGAAAAATTCGGCGGCATGCTGAATGCTTTCCGCTATGGCGCACCTCCGCATGGCGGCATCGCGCCGGGCATCGACCGCATCGTCATGCTTCTCGCTGGCGAAGAAAACCTGCGCGAAGTGACCATGTTCCCAATGAACCAGCAGGCCCAGGATCTGATGATGGGCGCACCTGCAGAAGCCAGCGCCCACCAGATGCGCGAACTCCACATCCGGTCGACGGCGCCGAAGGAGTAGAGGGTTTAGTCTTTGCGCCTAGAGAAAAGGGCTCCTCGGAACGAGGAGCCCTCTAGTCGTCTTGGGATATTTTTGTTTGTGCGAAGAACCGCGCTTGGGGGGCTTGGTCATCGCGCCTTCTTGAAGTGGGCTATTCCTTTCGGGACTGGCCAGAAACGCTGGGGGGCGAAAAGGCCGTGTCTCCGAAAGCCTGTGAGGGGCTCGGGACAGATGTATCGGTCCGAGTTCCCAATTCTTGAACTTCTGTTTTCGATGCAGTCGGCTTGTGGGCCGCACCATCGATGTGACTGGCGCGGTCATCACGAGATTTTTCTTGCAAAGGGTGCAGGCTCAACTCGCCAATGCTGCTTGCGCCGGGAGCAACGAATGTGTCCGCGATCGTGCCGAGCGCAGTGTTGAGCACCCGTGGCCCATCCATCTGTGTGAGCGCCGCGAACGCATCCTGAAAGGCTTCAATCGGGACCCCGTGTTTCAAACCAACGGAAATGGCGATTGCCAGCGGGGCGGTCTGATCGGCACCGTCAACCGGCACAGAACATGGCTCATCTGACTCAATGGAGCGGACATAAACCTTGTCGGCAACGTCCTCGTCCTCGTCCAATGCGTGACGGGTGCGCAAGGCGTCCAGGATGTCGTCATACTCCATGGGCGCGCTTAGATCGGTACCAGCCCGATTCAGCCGTATGTAAGCCAGGCCCATGGCGTTCGCTAACCGGTAAAGATCACGTATCCCGTCTATGTCTGTCTCCGGTGACAAGGAAAGGTCGAGTGCGACACCATCCGTCAGGAAGGGTTGAATGGCCTGCGCCATTCGCATCCGGTCCGTAACGCCCACATGGCGGGTCCCGATTGCTCCCAGTGGAGTGTCACAATCAAAAACCGCAAGATGCTCCACGGGTAAGTCCCGTGAGCCTTCAAGAGTAAGCGCGCCGCAGCAATAGAGATTTGCGTGGTCTACGTCCCAGTCTGAAAAGCCCAGCCTCAACAGGATATCATCGCCGGTTACAACGTCATCCCAGCCAAGAACATATGGCGTGAATACCGATCTGATGTCCCCCGCCGTTGCCAGCGCGCGCTCAGTAATGCTGATGTCTTCGTCGGCGAAACCGCGTTCCCGAAGCAGCTCATGGTTGACACCTGGTGCCCCGTCGAGCGATCCGCGACCGACCATGTAGTCGAGCATACGGTCTATGGATGCATCTTCGTGGTGCAGAGCCCTTAGTGCGGCTGGAACAGCCGGCGAAACAACCTTGTAGATGGCATGAGCATCGAGTTCCGGCGTCAAGTGACGGTGCCTGATGAGGCTGTGAACTGGCGCCATGCCTACCGACTCCGTCGCCAGCATGGCCGCCATATGGACATCGTCCGGCATGCCGGTAAGTGACATATTGCGCAAACCAGAACGCGCCACATCGGCTTTTGCACGCCCAAGAATGCCGCGCGCAGCATCAAGTATCCGGGCGTGTTGAGCTGAATGTGGATACATCGCCGAGGCGCCGTAGTCTTCGCTGTCCAGGAATACTGGGCGCCCCAGCAGGGCACTCTCCATATTGTTCAGGAAGATGTTGGCGGCGCTCTCATTCGCCTTGAAAGCAGAACATGAAGACACCTTGTCTGCCAGCTTGGCACTAGTTGCAATAGCTGTTGCGGTTACAAGTGCTGACAGTGTTGCGGCAAGTGCGCGGCCTTCGACTGAGCCATATCCGACGCCGTGGCTCATCACCGTGGCGGAAAGGTTTAGAGGCTGAACGGCTAGGCCGCGTGTGGTTGCTGCTGATATGAATTCATCTGCGGATGCTTCTATGCAGATATCAAGCGCAATCGTCAGCAAGCGGACGGTATGCACCAAACCATCAATATCCAGATGCGGCATGGTATCTGCGTCATCGCGGAGCGGCAGGGTGAAGCTGAGCAGGTCAATAGCGGCGGACGGCGTGAACGGTGCGGAGCCATTGTCATCTGTTGTGCCGGTGGGCGCCAATGCCTTACCACTCAAGGTGTGGCGGGCACTAGCAGGCTCGAAGTTCAGGCCGGGCGCATCACCACGGAAACTTGCGAGCGCCAGTTCTTCAAGGCTGGCATCGCTACAGGCATCTGACATCCATGCAGCATATGGTTCGGGCTCAGCCAGGAGACTCCAAACGTCAGAATCTGCGTCGAGGTGCGTATCCGCCTCTGGCCAGCTCTGGTCGCCTCCCAAGCACTCATCAATGATGCGTTGTGCGACGGCTGCGGGCAAGCCGCAGTCTTCTGCGTCCGCAAGGGCATCTTTGAGTGGGGGATTTGAGGCGGGGTTGGGGCCTCCATTCGCCAGCGCGGCTTTCAAAGCTTTGGTGGTCTCGGCGAGGGAACTGCGTCCCAATGCCAGAGCAGCCGCGTCGTGGTCGCGACGGGCATCCGCCGTTATCCGAGTCAGGAAAGCATCGCTTGAAAGCGGATAGGTCTCAGACCTGGCTGGTTGTTGCGACGGCGGAGGCGACATGTCATACGCCCAGCCGACGCCGACCTTTTGCCAAATCTCAGGAGCAAGCGTTCCCCGCCGCTGAATTAGAAGTGCGTTCAATTCCTCCTGGAAGGCAAGTGCGTCGTCCTGTCTGGCAAAATAGCCGCTATCCAGCCCCTGCCGAGCAAGAGCGCCGCAGACCCGCCCGATGGCATCCCGAAAATCGGTCTCCAGCCGTTCTACTGGCTTTTGTAGATCATCCATCTCTCCAAGCGATCTGTGGCGTCGCAGAACATGGGGAATGCCGGACTCATGAAGCTGCCGTCTTGCTGCTGGCACGGGGAACTTGAGGAGGGCATGACCGGCAAAGGCCTCAATGGCGCTAAGTGGCCAGGTGGACGGAGCAAAAACAAAATGGGACCGAGCTCCGTCGGCTGAGATGCGCACCCGTCTAAAAGCGATATCTGAGGCCGTCTCGCCCCGTCTGTTTGTGAAGTACCGCCGGATCTGCATGGTTCGCCCCCAACGACCAAATGATCTCGCATCCAAGTAAACACTACATTTTGTGGCTACAAAGGTATGGTTAACAAAATATGGGGTATTCGACGACACTTGGTCAAGTCGTTGCAAACCACTCAATTGTGGAAAATCGCGTATTTCCAACAAAAAATCGCCGTCGTTAAGCAGTCTTAAGTCGATTCGGGGCAAACTGGCGACCGTTCCGGCCAGAAAAGGTCGAAACAGAACGAGATTGTTTCGAATCGCTGCACCAACCCAGCCGTGCGCGAGGAGAGATCAAGGGGTGCGGCAGTAATGCCTAAAAGCGTTGAGAGATCCGGGTCTGCTGTCCTGGCGGATGTTAGCATTGTGGCCGTTGATGACAACGCCAACACGCGACGGATGCTCAAAGAGCTTCTGTTGGCATTTGGCGCGCGCGACCTTCGGTTTGCGGCTGACGGTGAGACAGCTCTGAGTATGATCCATGGCCGCACACCAGACATGGTTCTGTGCGATTGGCACATGGAGCCGATGGATGGCATCGCACTCTTATGTCAGCTCCGTCACAAAGACAGTGGGCTGGCCGCACGGACACCGGCAATCATGCTGACTGCCCATACAAAACCTGAGGTCGTAAAAGCATCCATGGATGCCGGTGCCAACCACTTCGTGGCGAAGCCGATTGTGCCGGCCAACCTGCTCAAGCGAATTCAATGGGTCCGGTCTGACGAGCGTGTTTTTGCACTTGAGGGCGATCGGTATGTTTTGCGCAGCCCGGCTGAACTCGCTGCGCGCCAGCCCGTAACACAACCCTCAGTGGCGGTACAATCGGCCGAAGCGCAGGAAGAAGTCTGGGAAATCTAAGACGCCGGATTTGCGTTTGCCGCCAACGAATGTGGCGAAACGGCACTGTTCTCAAGGGTGGACGATATGCCGGGTGCAGTGCCATATTGCCCAAATTCGCTAGGGAGTCTCGGGCAAACTACCGCAGTCCTCCCCAGTCCCGACATGCCTATTCGAGCACTTGATTATGATGTGGTTCAGACAGATTTTCAGCTGGTGGAACGGCCAGACCATTGGGACGCGCTTTTGGACGTTCAGGCGCGGACAATTCGTCGGTGCAGATAGCCAGGGCAATAAGTACTACTCGGATCGCAAGGATTCCAAGCGACGCTGGGTGATCTACAATGGCCTCGCGGAAGCATCCCGCGTGCCACCCGAATGGCATGGGTGGTTGCACCAGACCGTCGACGAGGCACCTGCGGATGCGGGCTACAAGCCTCGATCCTGGGAGAAACCACATCAGCCCAACCTGACCGGGTCTCAACATGCGTACCGTCCGGCTGGCTCGCTCGTTACCGGTGCCCCTCGCGCCAAGGCTGCAGGGGACTACGAGGCATGGAAACCTGAGTAATTGCTCGTATCCACATGTCGTATTAGAGCGCACAGCGTGGGGCGCCGACTCATCAGAAAGCAACAGAGGAACCCAGGATGCAGTCTTCCATCATTGAGACCCTCACCGGCGCGGCCGTGATAACGATTGCCGCTCTGTTTCTCTTTTTTGCCTACAGTTCAACAGATGCCGGTGGTACGTCCGGTTATGACCTCACCATTGACTTTGACCGAGTAGACGGGCTTGCACGCGGCGCCGACGTGCGGCTTTCCGGCATCAAGGTAGGATCGGTCACCGCGCAAGAGCTTGACGCTGAGACTTACGTTGCGCGCGTGACCATCACTGTCGACCCCTCTATTGGCCTTCCTGAGGATACAAGTGCCAAGATTACGTCTGAAGGGCTGCTCGGTGGCGCGTATGTTTCCCTGACGCCTGGTGGCAGCGAAGACATCCTCGAGGCTGGTGACGAAATCCAGTTTGCGCAGGGTTCGGTTGATCTGATCGGGCTCGTTAGTCAGGCCGTGTTTAGTGCCGGCGGGGGCGAAGGCGAGTGAATTTCAGCCTGGCTCTTAAGAGCAGACATAGGCTTGGGCTATTTGGCGTAGTTCTGACGCTTCAGGTCGGTGTCATTGCTGCATACGCGCAGGACGTTGAACTCGATGTGCAACCCACAGAACCGGTTGTCGAGGTTGCACCCGTACCCGACACAGCTAACCTGATGGGGCTCAACAAGATCACGGCGCGAACACATCCCATGCGCGTCAAACTGGATACGCCTCTGCGTTTCGGTACGTTAGGTATGATTGTGCGTGCGTGTGAAAAAGCACGTCCAGAAGACCCGCCGAAGACAATCGCTTTTCTCGAGATCCGCGAGTATCCCGTCAACGAAGAGATCTCATCGGAGCCGGACCCGATTTTCAGCGGGTGGATGCTGGCATCATCACCTGGTCTCAATGCCCTTGAACACCCGGTCTATGATGTATGGCTAACCGATTGCACAATCTCATCTAACGCGGCATCGGCTGCGAGCGAGTAAAAGTCCGCAGGCTGTTCAATTGCAAGCGCCAGACGCGCGCGGTACTCATCCCGTGGGATTTCAACTGCGCCGAACTGCGCCAGATGATCCGTCACAAATTGTGTGTCGAGCAATTGAAACCCGCCATGTCTCAAGCGCGCGACAAGATAAACCAGCGCAACTTTGCTGGCATCTGTCACGCGCGAAAACATACTTTCTCCAAAGTACGCGGCGCCCAGCGAGACGCCGTACAGCCCTCCAACCAGATTCCCGTCCTTCCAGCATTCAACGGAATGCGCAAAACCGCGCTCGTGCAGTTCGCAGTACAGATCAACAATACGATCGTTGATCCAGGTGCCTGACCGGCCCTCCGCCGGGCTGGCACAGGCTTCCATGACCGTTCGAAATGCTCTGTCTGTAGTGACCTCGAAAGGAGCTTTGCGAACGGTTGATCTGAGCTTGCGTGGAAGCTTGAAAGCGTTGAGTGGAATGATGCCGCGCTCCTGCGGGTCCACCCAATACAGCGATGGATCATCACGGGACTCGCCCATAGGAAACACGCCATACGCATATGCCCGCAGCAAAATGTCTGCGGTTATTTCCCCGTCGGTCTCAGTGTCTTCATCGACCATCTTCAGTTGGCGCTATTTGAGCCCCAGGAACCGTTCCAGCCAGTGGATGTCGTAATTGCCGGTATGGATATCTTCTTCTTCAAGCAGACGGCCAAACAGGGGAATGGTTGTATTGACGCCACCAACCACAAATTCCCGCAACGAGCGCTTGAGGCGCGCGAGGCATTCTTCCCGGTCCGCGCCATATACAATCAGTTTCCCAATCATGCTGTCGTAATATGGCGGGATTTTGTAGCCGGAGTAGGCGGCTGAATCGATACGCACACCCAGGCCGCCGGGTGGGTGAAAATCAGTGATGGTGCCGGGAGAGGGCGTGAAGGTCTCCGGGTGTTCTGCATTGATGCGGCATTCAATGGCATGGCCCTTCATGGCCATCTCTTCCTGCGTGATGCTTATGGGCAAACCCGCTGCAATGCGGATCTGCTCGCGCAGAAGATCCACACCCGTCACCATTTCAGTGACCGGATGCTCTACTTGGAGGCGGGTGTTCATCTCGATAAAGAAGAACTCGCCATTCTCATACAGGAATTCGATCGTGCCCGCGCCCAGATAGCCGAGCCCGCGAATAGCGTCCGCGACGACCTTGCCGATCCTTTCACGCTCTTCCGGCGTGATGGCCGGTGAGGGTGATTCTTCCAGCACCTTTTGATGGCGGCGCTGCAGCGAACAGTCGCGCTCTCCCAGATGAATGGCATTGCCGTGCTTGTCACCCAGCACCTGAATTTCAATATGGCGTGGCTTGCCCAGATAGCGCTCCATGTAGAGCGCATCATCCCCAAAGGCGGCCTTTGATTCCGCGCGGGCTGTGGAGACCGCTTGGTCAAGCTCACCGCGGTTGAGAGCGACCTTCATGCCGCGTCCGCCGCCACCTGCCGCCGCCTTGATGAGGACCGGATATCCGATGTCTTCAGCAACTTTGGCCGCTGCGGCGGCATCCGTAAGCGCGCCGTCGGAGCCGGGCACAACCGGTATCCCAAGTTTCTTTACCGTCTGTTTGGCGGCAATCTTGTCGCCCATGACGCGAATGTGCTCCGCTGTCGGACCAATAAACGTAATGCCATGCTCTTCCACAATGGAAACGAAGTTGGCGTTTTCGGAAAGGAATCCGTAACCAGGATGAATGGCATCCGCGCCGGTAATCTCAGCAGCAGAGATGATCGCGGGAATGTTGAGATAGCTTTCCGATGCCGGGGCCGGGCCGATGCAGACACTTTCGTCTGCAAGGCGCACATGCATCGCATCAGCGTCCGCAGTGGAGTGGACGGCGACGGTTGCAATACCAAGCTCGGTGCAGGCCCGCTGAATGCGCAGGGCAATCTCACCGCGGTTGGCAATCAGAACTTTCTCAAACATATGGGTATTCCCGTTCCCGGATTTGTCCCTTGCGGGCTTCTTACTCGATGACAATCAGGACTTCGCCGAATTCCACCGGCTGCGCGTCCTGAACGAGAATTTGTTTGACTGTGCCGCTCTTGGGCGCCGGGATCGGGTTCATGGTCTTCATGGCTTCCACGATCAAAAGCGTATCCCCTTGAGAAACTGTTGCACCTTCTTGAACGAAGGCCGGGGCTCCAGGCTCCGGCGAAACATAAACCGTGCCAACCATGGGAGATGCGACAGCGCCGGGATGATTTGCAAGGTCAGCTGATGCCGCCGCCGGTGCTTCAGACGAGGCGGCAGCCGGTGCCGGTGTTGGTGCTGCCGGCGCTGGTGCAAACGCTACCGCTCCGCCCCCTGCGCCACGTGCAACCCGAATTTTGAACTCTTCAGTTTCAACTTCGATCTCATTGAGCTCGGTTTCTTTCAGAAGGTCCGCGAGTTCGCGGATCATCTCTTTGTTGACCGGGCTATTGTCCGAATTTGAATCACTCATCAGGGTCTCCGTGTCGAAGAGGGCGCACGTTAGCGTGCAACTTCAAAGGGTTGTATGGCGCTTTCACTTGGATGATGTGCCACATATGTCGGCCAGTGCGTCGAGTGCCAGTTCATATCCTTTGCCAGCCAGGCCACAAATCACGCCGGCGGCGACATCTGAAATGAAGGAATGGTGACGGAACTCTTCGCGGGAATAGGGATTCGATAGATGAACTTCGATAACAGGTTTTTCACACGCAAGCACGGCGTCTCTTACGGCAACGGATGTATGTGTGTAACCAGCCGCGTTCAGCACGACGCCCGCCGCCGTGTCACGGGCTTCCTGAAGCCAAGTGACCAGCTCGCCCTCATGGTTTGACTGTCGGAAGTCGATGGTCAGACCCAAAGCTGCGGCTTTCGCCGTGCAGCGCTTTTCAACATCCGCCAGGGTGTCAGCACCGTAGATGTCCGGCTCACGCTGCCCCAGCAGATTGAGGTTGGGGCCATTAAGAACGAAAATTGTCGCCGGCATGTCTCGGGCAACCTTTTCTTGTGTTGTGCCGCTGCTTACCTGAGGGACGGGAAAGGGCAAAAGTGAGGCCGGTGAAATCTCGAAATATGGGCGATTTCAGGCGTTTATGACATTACGTCTTATACTTGAGAGGGCGGTGACCGCAAAGCGCTGCCTTAAAACCATGCAATAGAGGCGGTTTGAAGAGCCTACGTTAGGCCCAAGAGCTTCAGAAGCCGTTGAAATGTGCCGGTATGACCACCATTATCCCGCACATGAGCGCAGAGATATCCATGCAGACAGAAACGCCGGTTGCCGGGCAAGGCGAGGACCACGCTTCTGTGACAGTTAATGGTGAGGCGCGGTCGATCCCGTCGGGGACGTCCGTGGAAGGCCTGTTGCTCCTTCTTGGGCTAGAGCCGCGGAAGATCGCAGTTGAGCGCAACCTCGAGATTGTGCCGAAGTCTCTCCACGCCGAGACTTGGCTGAGCGACGGTGACCGCATAGAAATCGTTCAGTTTGTCGGTGGCGGCTAGACAAAGAAGCTGCTCGCCCGGACCATAATTATACTTCTGTTTTTGAAAGACACTTCCCCAAGATGTCGAATGTACCTGCCACAGTTGAAGTTGACGCACCCCACCCTGAAGACACTCCTTTGGTGATTGCCGGGAAGGAATATGCGTCGCGCCTCATTATCGGCACCGGCAAGTACAAGTCTTATCAGCAGAACGCTGATGCAGCTGAAGCATCCGGAGCTGAGATAGTCACTGTTGCCATTCGGCGGGTGAATTTGACAGACCCATCGCAGCCCCGTCTTGCGGAGTTCGTAGATCCGGAGCGGTACACCTATTTGCCGAATACAGCGGGATGCTTCACCGGCGAAGACGCCGTGCGCACCCTTCGGCTGGCGCGCGAGGCTGGCGGCTGGAAGCTGGTCAAGCTTGAAGTGCTGGGCGACCAGAAAACTCTGTATCCGGATATGCGTGAGACATTGCGGGCTGCGGAACTGCTCATATCTGAGGGGTTCGATGTCATGGTCTACTGCAGCGATGATCCCATCATGGCGCGCGAACTTGAGCAAATGGGTTGCTGCGCGATCATGCCTCTGGGAGCACCCATTGGGTCCGGGCTGGGCATTCAGAACCCGGTCAATATTCGTCTCATCAAAGAACAGTCAAATGTGCCAGTACTGGTGGACGCCGGCGTAGGGACTGCTTCAGATGCCGCAGTGGCCATGGAGCTTGGCTGCGACGGCGTGTTGATGAATACGGCTATTGCGGAGGCGCGAGACCCTATCCGCATGGCGCGTGCTATGAAACATGCCGTTCAGGCTGGTCGGGACTCGTATCTTGCTGGACGCATGGCTAAAAAACGCTACGCAGACCCAAGTTCACCGCTTGCCGGCCTGATCTAGCCGGCTTCAGCTGCCGCATCACGGACAGCCTGAATACGCGCCTCAATGACATCAAGCGGTGCCGCGCCGGGCACAAGTTCATCACCGATGACAATGGCAGGCGTGCCGCGCACCCCAACCTCCCGCGCAAGGTTACGGTTGTCTTCAATGATGGCGTCTACCCGTGAGCTTTCCATCGCGTTGGCGAGTTTCTCCGTATCCAGACCTTGATCCTCAGCAATTGCCAAGACCTTTTCCCGGTCAAGGGTTCCTTCTGCTTTCAGCAGCGCAAAGTGGAACTCGAGATAGCCGCCTTGCGGTATTGAGGCGATGGCAGCACGCGAGGCGATGGTGGAATTGGGACCAAGGATCGGAAACTCCTTGAGCACCAGCCGAACGTCATCGTGGCGCTCGATCAATTCCGCCATGTCGTCCGCTGTCTGCTTGCAGTAAGGACAGCGATAGTCAAAAAATTCGACAACCGTAATGGCCCCGTCTGGATTGCCCGCTACAAACGAGTAGCCATCTCGTTCAAGTGCTTCGCGATTGGCATTGATGGCAACCCGCTGTTGCTCGTTCTCAGCCTGGGCTTCATAGGCGTCCAACGCTTCCATGACTTCTAGCATCAGCTGTGGGTTGGCAATCAGGTAGTCCCGAATGACCTCGCCGATGGCCTCCTTCTGGACGTCGGAGAAGACGTCTTCCGGAGTGCTTTGCGCTGATGCTGGCAGTGCAAACGCCAGCCCGAGTGCGCATAGTGCGAGGACCTGGCGACATATTCTTCTGGCCCCTGTCATGATCAAGCTCATCCCGTTTTGTCTTCCCTTTTTGATGGATGCCTGGCTAGAAACTGAATTTTTCAACTCGGGAGATGTCGTCCGCCCGCTGCCAAGCCGGGCTCCCTTCCGGAAGCTCACGTTGCGCGCGAGCCGCCCATTGTTTGGCTTCCGGCAACCTGCCAGCCGCCAGATTTTGCTCCGCGGTTGAAAGCGCGGCCATAGCTTGGTTTCCCTCGTCTGCGTAGGCTTGGGCGAGCAGTCTGAAGGCGTTTGGATGGTCGCGCTCCAACTGCGTAGCGCGTTCAAGAATTTCCCGAGCCCTGGTGGTGTTGGCCGGGTCGCCGGTTCCCAGCAGAGACTGACCCAGTCCCACCATAATCAGGGGTTGGTTGGGCAGTAGGCTGTCCGCAGCTTCGTAGGGTTGAACAGCCTCCGCGGCGCGGCCGGATTCAAAGAGTGCCTGGCCTTTGAATTCCGGAAAATAGGGGTTGTCGGGGTAGTCAGCAATCAAGGCATCCATTTCGGCAATCGCGCGATCAGTATTCGGAATCTTGTAATAGGCGATTGCGCGAGCATACCGGGCTGGTGCGCTCTGGTCACTTTCCGGAAACCGGCGGAATGTCACCTGTGGCCTATCAAGGAACCCATGGAGTTTACCTTGCACAAGTTCGAGCATCTCTTGCCACTCTTCAGGATCTTTGACATCGCGGAAAGGAGATTTATCCACTCGGTTCTGGAGTGCGGATATGCGGTCCCTAGACAAGGGGTGAGTCCGAATGTACGGGTCTTGGGACCGTGTTGAGAGGGCCTCTTGGTCCGCCAGCTTATCGAAAAAGCTAACCAATCCGCTGCCACTTTGGCCGGTGCGCTCCAGAAAATCCAAGGCTGCTTGGTCTGCGGATGCCTCCTGCGTTCTCGTATAGGCCAGAAGACCGCGCTGAGCGACCGTCTGGCCACCTGTGATGAGTGCCAGGCCCACATCGCCAGCACCAAGGGCGATAGCGCCAATGCCAAGAAGATATCCCACGATTGCCGGAGCACTTGCAGCTTCAAACGCTTCCCGCCGTCCGCTTAGATGACCACCTGTGATATGGCCTGTTTCATGGGCCATGACGCCAATGATTTCGTTGGGTGTATTGGCTTCCTGAATCGTGCCCGTGTGCATGAACACATTTTGACCGCCGGTCACAAACGCGTTGATTGAGGATGCATTGATCAAATAGGTGTCTACAGCGCGTGGGTTCAGACCGGCGGCAACGAAAACCGGCTCTGAAATGGTGCGCATAAATCGCTCTGTTTCCGCGTCTCGAATGAGAGACTGTGCTAAAGCCTGCTGGGTCAAGGCGGTCAGCGCAACGAGTACTAGGAAACAAGTGGCCACAACACGAACCGGCAGTACAGAAGGCATCAGTCTGCTGTGCTCGCAAGGTTCGAATCGAGTACTCAAGCCCAAATGGCTGGTGGATGACATGTTTTTCTGACCGGCCTCTCTGTTCAGCCTGAACAATTTCGCTACAACGCACCTATCCGCAGTTGAAAACACCGCAGTGGACAGGTGCAAAGGTTAAACTTGCCCTTGGTTAAGCTGCAGTAAGGCCAATGCCCGCTTGCATCTCACGGTAGGCAGGGCGAAATTGCCCGTCAATCTAACCAAAGCGATCCTCGCGTGGAGTTGAACGTGATTCCTGAAATAATCCGTTGGCATGGCCGTAAAAAGGCAGCCGGTGCTCTGATCCGGAAATCAACAGCCATCTTGGCTCTTGCCGCCATGACGGCATGTTCATCGTCGCCAGGAGATGAAGGCGGTCTGGCAACGGCTCAATTTGAAGGCGCTGCTCAAAATCAAGGTCTTCAGCTGTTTGATGGGCCGGACAATTCGACCTTTGTCGGGGCTGTTGTCGCAGATGAACCGCGGGCGGCCCTTGCCGCGCGGTCCGTTCTTGAGGCTGGCGGGACGGCGGTCGACGCTGCGACCGCCCTCTATTTCAATTTGTCTGTCACCATGCCTCATGCCGCTGGGCTCGGTGGCGGCGGCCTTTGCCTTGTCCATGATCCTGATGCCCGCGAGGTGACGAGTTACAACTTTCTGGCCCGGCGGTCCCGCGCAGGCGGCCCGGTTGCTGTGCCGGGCAACGTCCGTGGCTTTGCGCTTATGCAGGCCGTCCATGGAACTGCACAATGGTCTAGCCTTGTCGCACCGGCAGAGGTTTTAGCTGCCACTGGGCACGAAGTTTCCAGGGCGACGGCTCAGGAAATTGGGCCGCTGGCCCCGGCCATTCGGCAGATCCCGAAGCTTGCTGAGGTCTATCTGGGGCCAAATGGACGAGGCCTCCAACAGGGAGATCTTTTGGTACAAAAAGGGTTGGCGGCTTCTCTTGGCCGGGCGCGGGCAAATGGGCCAAGCGGCATCTATAGCGGTGAAGTTGCAACTGCCTATGCGATAGAGGCCCAGCGTCTTGGCAGTGCTATCACCGTTGATGAGTTGCGTGCCTATCGCCCGACCAACGGACCTGCCCAAACTGTATCAATCGGTAATCAGATGCTTGCCATGCCGACCACTGACACCGGCGCTGGAACCTACATGGCATCGCTATGGCCGGCTGCTGAAAGTTTGAACGGAGCTGACCTGCTCCGAGCTGCACAGGCTGAACTGGCTCGGGCTGGCGCTGAAACCAACCTTCCCGCCTCATACGGCTCTACGGCCTTTGTGGTTGCTACGGCAGGTGGTGATGCGGCCGCTTGTGCGGTCACCATGAACGGCGCATTCGGCACCGGACGCATTGTCCCGGGGACCGGCATCATTCCCGCACGCGCACCTGATGCGCCGGGCTACGGTCTTGCTGGCGCGTTCCTGGCGCCTGTATTAGTGACAAATGACTTCAACGGAACGTTTCATTTTGCTGGCGCCGCAGCTGGTGGGCCCCAAGCTACCGCTGCTGTGCTGGACGCGGCACAAGCGATGGTAGGGGATGCCAGCTCTCTTCAGGCTGTCAGGTCATCATCCGTGAGCACGGCGCAAAGCCGCCTCAATATTGTTGCTTGTCCCGGAGGTGCTCCGCGCGAAGGGGCCAGTTGTACCTTCGGAGCTGATCCCAAAGGGGCCGGTCTTGGGGTGGTTGGTTTCCCACCCGGCCAGTAACGCCCAATGACGCTATCCAAACGCGGACAAGTCGATCCATTCATTGTCATGGATGTGATGCGCGCCGCCAATCAGCGTGAGACTGATGGGCACAAGGTCATCCATATGGAAGTTGGGCAGCCTGGGACACCGGCTCCTGCTTTGGTCCGCGATGCGGCGGCACAAGCGCTGAAAGTCGACCGGTTGGGATATGCCGAGGCTCTGGGTCTCCCCGACCTGCGTGCGCGTATCGCCCGGCACTATTCAGATTCCTATGGAGCAAGTGTGTCACCTGACCAGGTGGTCGTGACATCCGGCAGCTCCGGCGGGTTTCAGTTGGCGTTCCTCGCAGCCTTCGATGCGGGCGCACGCATCGCTCTTGCGATGCCGGCATACCCTGCCTATCGCAACATCCTGAAGGCGCTTGATCTTGTGGCAGTACCCGTGAGGACGGACGCATCCTCCGGATACCAGATGACGGCAACGGCCATCGATGAGGTGGCCCGGCATGGCAAGCTGGATGGTGTGCTGATTGCGAGCCCAGCCAACCCAACAGGGGCAATGATTTCCCCTGATGAGATCGCTGCCATTAACGAAGTGGCGCATCGTCACTCCCTGACACTGATCAGTGACGAGATCTATCACCGGCTGACCTACGGCACCGTGCCAGAGGCAACGGCACTTGCGACAAACAGCAATGCCATCGTCATCAACAGCTTTTCAAAATACTATTCTATGACCGGCTGGCGCATCGGCTGGATGGTGGTGCCCGAAGAGATGGCGCGGCAAATTGAACGCCTCGCCCAGAACCTGTTTATCTCCGTGCCTACCTTGAGTCAGATCGCTGCTATCCAGGCCTTTGAGGCGGTGGAAGAGCTCGAGACCAACTTCGCGGTCTATAGAGCCAACCGGGACATTTTGATGAGAGGCTTGCCGCAGGCGGGTTTCACAAATCTCGCCCCATCTGATGGCGCGTTTTACATCTACGCCGACGTAGCGAAACTCACAAATGATAGCGAAGCTTTCTGCCAGAGTATTCTCGAGCAGGCCAATGTCGCCATTACACCGGGTACGGATTTTGATCCAGACGCAGGAAAATCGGCCCTGCGGTTTTCGTTCGCAGGGCCGACTGACCAGATGGTTGAGGCTGTTGAACGGCTGAAGCAGCTCAAGCTTGGATGAGCTACGGGTTCGCTAGCTAGACAGGCGCCTTTGCCACCATCCACGCTTTGCAGGTTCTACGGGCTTGTCTTCAGTCGGTGTTTCCGGTTCGGCGGCTGGTTCTTCCGCCGTAACTACTTCAACAACTTCCGGTGCATCTTCTACACTGGGCCGATCAATGACCGCAGTGTCACCCGCCGAGAGCTCCGTTGATTCGGCAGGCTCCATCACAACCGGTTCGGAAGTGGCGGAAGAATAGGCGACCAGGACCGGTGCCTCTTCGTCGCTTTCCGTCTTAGGCGTAAGCGCAGCGTCCGAGGCGCTTTCAGTCGATGTGTCCGCGCCGTCAGCATCAGTCTCGGAGTCAGCCACAGCATCTTCTTCACCATTTGCAGTGCGCCGATGACGTCTGCCGCCCCGGCGGCCGCGGCGGCGGCGCTTGCGTGGTTTGCCATCTTCATCTTCTTCAGCGCTGTCACCGTCGGACTTCTCAGGTGACGCGACGTCTGCAACAGCATCACCTTCGGCTTCTTCTGCGTCGGCTGACTTGCTTTCCCCGTTGTCCGCATCTGCATCCGCCTTGCGACCACGACGGCGCCGACGACGGCGCTTGGGCTTCTCGCTTGCCTCCGCATCTGCATCATCATCACCGGTAGACGCCGCATCAGCTTCTTCTTCAATGCGCGCAGCCGCTTCAGCCTGCGCATCAAGCGCTGCGTCTTCTTCATCGTCGAAGGCGCTTTCCATGCTGAGAGCATCGGTATCGTTCGAGATATCTGGCGTGCGGTCGTCCGTCCGCTTGATTGAATGATCCGGTGAAATAAGAGACGCGTCGGCGATCATGTAGATCGACACGCGGCAGCGACGCTCAATCTCCCGCAGCGTGTTGCGCTTCTGGTTCAAGATGAACACAGCGATGTCCATTGGGACACTCACATCGAGCGCTTTGGCGCGGCCTCTGAGAGCTTCCGCCTCTACAGCGCGCAGCACCTGCAGGGCCGCAGACTCCGTTGAGCGGATCATGCCGGTACCCTGGCAGTGGGGGCAGATAACGGTTGAACCTTCGAGGACGCCGGACCGCATGCGCTGCCGTGACATCTCCAGCAGACCAAAGGATGAGATGCGTCCGACCTGAATGCGTGCACGGTCCTGCTTGAGGGCATCCTTGAGTTTGCGTTCGACCGCACGGTTGTTGCGCGGTTCATCCATGTCGATGAAGTCAATGACGACGAGACCGGCCATATCGCGCAAACGCAGCTGGCGGGCGATCTCTTCCGCTGCTTCCAGGTTGGTGGAAACAGCGGTGGCTTCAATGTTGTGTTCTTTGGTGGACTTGCCCGAGTTCACGTCGATGGAAACAAGCGCTTCCGTCGGGTTGATGACGATATAGCCGCCGGACTTGAGGGTTACGTTTGGCTCAAGCAGTGCGTCCAATTCGCCCTGGACACCATAGCGAAGCAGCAGCGGATCCCGGTCCTTGTAGCGCTTCACATTCTTCGCATGGCTCGGCATGAGCATGCGCATGAATGCCTTGGCGTCCTTATAGGCCTTGTCGCCATCTACGATGATCTCGTCGATGTCCTTGGAGTACTGATCACGGATAGACCGCTTGATCAGGTCGCCTTCCTCATAGATCAGGCAGGGGGCTGATGACTTGAGAGTGAGGTCGCGGATGTTTTCCCAAAGCCGCAGCAGATAGTCGAAGTCACGCTTGATCTCGACCTTGGTACGGTTTGCCCCAGCAGTGCGAACAATAAGGCCCATGCCTGAGGCCACATCCATCTCGTTCATCGCCTCTTTGAGGCGACGGCGGTCAGACGTGTTGGTGATCTTCCGCGAGATGCCGCCACCACGGGCAGTGTTGGGCATCAAGACGCAATAGCGGCCTGCGAGAGAGAGGTATGTCGTGAGAGCGGCGCCTTTGTTGCCGCGTTCTTCCTTGACCACCTGTACCAGCATGATCTGCCGGCGCTTGATGACTTCCTGAATTTTGTAATGCCGGGAGCGACTGCGGCGTGTCGGGCGACGATCGCCCCCGCGGCCGTTGCGTCCACGTGACGACCCGCGGCCACCGTTTCTGCCGCCATTGCGCCCACGACCGCGGCCGCGCCGACGGGTGTCTGATGTCGTTTCGGCATCACCATCTTCGCCAGCTGCTGATGCTTCTTCGTCGCTGTCCGCTGACGCTTCGTCGTCCGACACATCGTCGTCTTCGCTGGTGTCGAGATCATCTTCTTCAGATGCAGTGACTTCTTCAGCGCTGTCTTCGTCGTTGATTTCTTCAATATGGCTCTCAGACAGATCGTCCGAGCCGTCTTCGTCTTCTTCGGCGTGGGCGTTTTCTGATGCGTCCCCGGCGGACGTATCATCCGCAATGTCTTCGCTGACTGTTTCAGTGGGAGCGGAAGCTGCCGCGATAGCCGGCTGGCTGTCTTCGGTCTCATCAACATCAGCAGCTACGGCATCTGCTTCTTCTGATTTGTCCGCAACCTCGTTGCTCGGATCCTCGTCATTGGTGCCCGTGTCATCAGCATCAAACGCATGCGCGCCAATGTCGAAGGCATCATCGTCACTGTTGTCGTCACCATCGCCGTCCACGTCGAAGTCTTCGTCTTCATCGAAGTCCTCGGCTGCTTCCTCTGCCAGCAGCTTTTCGCGGTCGGCCACCGGGATCTGATAGTAGTCCGGGTGAATTTCGCTGAATGCGAGAAAGCCGTGCCTATTGCCGCCATACTCAATGAAGGCAGCCTGCAGCGACGGCTCAACGCGCGTGACTTTAGCGAGATAGATATTGCCCCTTAGGGGACGTTTGGCTTCCGATTCAAAGTCGAAGTTCTCGACGCGGTTCCCCGAGACGATGGCCACACGGGTTTCTTCCCGGTGGGCCGCGTCTATCAGCATTTTCTTGCCCATAGGCTTGTTCTCCAGGCGCGCCGGCGCTGGCCGGGATCATATCACCTGCCAGCAGATGGCGGTGGCGGGTCCGGACGGGCATTGCTGCCGCGCGGCGCGCGAAAAAGGATGAGGGAATGCCGTTTCGTGTCCATGTGCCGGAGGGCCCATGGTGGAATAGTGCCCGCAGAGCCGCGATCCGCCGATGGGCGGGCTTGCGTGCTGTGCTGGGTCTCGAAACGGTCATTGGTTCAGTTTTCAAGGTGGGCGATTACGGTCAAAGTTGCCGTTAGGCCCAGGCGGTCATCACGATCTCGGGCATTGCCATCTCTGTGAGGGTGGCCTGCCCGATACGGTCAAAATTCATACGTTCTGGTGATCGCTCATCCGGCCCGAACGCCGGTCCCCTGCGAGTCACCTGAAAAGATGTGCGCCTGATTGAAACCGCAGTTTTGTGGGGTTTTTTGAACCCGACTGCGTTTAGGTCACTCAATCGCACGTCTTTATTTGTAGCCGGGCCATCCCGTTAGATGCAAGCGGCACGATACACATGTGCGCGACCTGCTGGAAATTGGCCTGAATGAGAGCCTGCGGCCGACATGGTTTATGAGCGGTTAATCCTTTGGCACATATTATTTGACCGTCGAATCTTGCCAAACCGTGTTTTCGGCTGAATTGAGCCGATTAGTTGCATTCTCCACTCCCACCGACCTTTGGGTATCGGTGTCAAATGTCCGGAATTCTGCCGAAATGCTGTCCACCCGCCCGAATATGAATGACGCCCGGAGGCCGTGGATACATGGGGTGGCCCTTGTGGTTGCCGTCTTGTGCCTTCTAGGCACTCAGATGCCAAAGCCGGTCTTGGCCCAAGAAGTGGCGCCGTCCGAGACCGAAGTGCGATTGGGCAAAAGCGGAGACACCACACGCTTCGTCCTCGAATTGAGCGGCAAGGTTGAGGCCAAAGCCTTCACGCTTGCTGACCCGCACCGGCTGATTATTGATCTTCCGGCATTGGATTGGGAACTGGCTTCAGATTTCGTTCCGGCGGGCAGGGGGCTGATCAGTTCCTTTCGCTATGGCCTCTTCCGACCCGGCAACGCTCGTGTGGTGATAGACCTGTCCGGCCCAGCGAAAGTTTCCCGGTCTTTTGTGCTTCCGCCGGACCCTGCCAACAACCGCAACTGGCGGATCGTGTTTGATCTGGTTGGCACACCTGATGATGCCTTCCGGGCGGTTGCCGGGTGGCCGGACGCCAAACCGGCAACCCCATCGGTCGCCACGCCGGCCCCGAATGTGCCCAGCGCCAAGCCGCCGTCCAACGCACGTAAGGTTGTCGTTATTGATGCCGGTCATGGTGGCGTGGATCCAGGTGCCATTGGTGGTCGCGGAACGCGCGAAAAGAATGTGACCCTAGCCTTTGCCAAGGCGCTTGGTGAGGCCCTGCGCGCAAGCGGGAAATACGAAGTTCACCTGACACGTGATAAAGACATTTTCATTGAGCTGCGCGAGCGGGTGGCAATTGCCCGACGCCGCAACGCCGATCTGTTCATTTCTGTTCATGCTGATTCAATCGAACGGCGCGATGTACGCGGCGCCTCGGTATACACGCTGTCTGAAAAGGCATCAGACGCAGAAGCCGCGCGACTGGCGCGGAAAGAAAACGAAGCCGACGTCATTGCTGGTGTCAACCTTGGCGGTGACAGTGACGATGTGCGCGACATTCTGATTGATCTGGCGCAGCGCGAAACAAAAAACCTGTCGGTCCGCTTCGCGCAAACGGTGATCCCCAAAATGTCCGAAGTCACGAAGATCCTTCGAAATACCCACCGGTTTGCCGGTTTTAGGGTTCTCAAGGCGCCGGATGTGCCGTCTGTGCTCATTGAGCTGGGCTTCTTGACCAACTCGGAGGACGAGTTGAGCCTTACCTCGTCAAGCTGGCGGCGCAAAACATCTCTGGCCATCGCGCGCGGCGTTGACGCCTATTTCGCGGAGCGCCACGCAGAAGCATCACAGTAAGTAGACTATGCACGTTTTCCTGCATGTTTATGCGACTAAACGCAGGAGTTCGTTGGAAAAACAGGTCATGGGCGTGCCATAATTGAGCACTAGACGGAAATGGCCTTAAAGATGCATATCGACGGGAAACTAAGGTGCCGCAGTGTAGGCGGCCTCTTGTTGATGGACACTCTCTTGAGGGCATAGGGGGTAAGGCCAGTACGGCCTCGCCCGCCTTCATATGACCGGGGACGTATCTGACCAGATGATGAGAATTCTTGCTTACCTGGGGGTTGCAGGTGTCGTGCTCATTGCCGGCGCTGCGCTTGGCGTGGCGTTCCTGCTTTGGAGCTTTTCACAGGACCTACCGCCGCATGATCAGTTGGCCCACTATGAGCCGCCGGTGATGACGCGCGCCCATGCAGGCGATGGCTCTTTGATAGCGGAGTTTGCACGAGAACGGCGCCTCTATGTGCCGATCAGCGCCATTCCCAAAGACCTCATCAACGCCTTCCTCTCTGCTGAAGACAAAAACTTCTTTGAGCATGAGGGCGTCGACCTCTTCGGTGTACTGCGCGCTACGATTTCCAATGTCGCCAACTACATGAACAACCGACGGCTTGAAGGCGCGTCGACGATCACTCAGCAGGTGGCCAAGAATTTCCTGCTCACAAATGAGGTCTCCTTCGAGCGCAAGATCAAGGAAGCGCTGCTCGCGCGACGGATTGAAAGCGCCTACTCGAAGCAGCGAATTCTCGAACTTTATCTCAACGAGATTTATCTGGGACTGGGCTCCTATGGCGTGGCCGCGGCAGCGCTGAACTATTTCGGCAAATCACTAGATGAGCTGACCCTTGGTGAAATGGCCTATCTTGCCGCGCTGCCAAAAGCCCCAAACAACTATCACCCATTCCGCAAACGCGAACGCGCGGTGGCCCGCCGCAACTGGGTGCTGTCGCGCTTGACCGAGAATGAATGGATTACGCCTTTTGAGGCATCTGTTGCCCGGGCCGAACCGTTCAATGTGACACCACGGCCTGCCGGTACGCAGATTGTCGAAACGCAGTTCTTCGTTGAAGAAGTGCGTCGGCGCGCAATCGGTATGTATGGCGAAGAGAAAATCTATGACGGCGGACTGTCAGTTCGTACGACGCTCGATACCAGTCTTCAGGCTCTGATCCGCACAGCGTTGCGCGATAGCCTTGTAGCTTACGACCAACGTCATGGCTGGCGGGGTGCGTTCGCTAAAATGGATGCTGCCACTGATTGGACGTCGGATTGGCCCAAGGCGCTGGTCGGTATGGATACAGCCCGCGACCTCGCACCCTGGCGACTGGCGGTCGTTTTGGATGCAACCGCTGAAGGCGCTGAAATTGGTCTGCGTCCTGATGTCGATGAAGCTGGCAAGATGGTGGACCCCGGCGAGACGGGGTACATGCCCCTGAGCGAGGTTACTTGGGCCCGGGCATCAACCAACAATCGAAAGACCGGTCCAGAAATCACCGACATGACCCAGGTGCTCAATCGGGGTGACGTGATCTGGGTCGCTCCGGTGGAGACTGAAGCTGAGTCTGTGGCGCAGGCCAGGTATGGGCTGCGGCAAATACCACAGGTAAATGGCGCCGTGGTTGCCATAGACCCCCATACCGGCCGTGTCCGGGCTCTTGTTGGCGGCTTCAGCTATCAGCTCTCGGAATTCAACCGCGCAACGCAGGCCATTCGGCAGCCGGGTTCATCCTTCAAACCGTTTGTCTATGCCGCGGCTCTAGATACTGGATATACGCCATCCAGCCTTGTTCTCGATGCCCCGTTTGTTATCGAACAGGGCCCGGGACTAGCGCTTTGGAAGCCTGAAAACTATTCACGGACTTTCTATGGGCCATCTACATTGCGGCTTGGCCTTGAAAAGTCACGTAATGTCATGACCGTGCGACTGGCCCAGGCCATCGGCATGGAGAAGGTTAGCGAGTACGCCCGCCGCTTCGGCATCATGGATGACATGCTGCCGGTGCTGGCAATGTCTCTGGGTGCAGGTGAAACCACACTCCTTAAGATGACAAATGCCTACGGCATGCTGGTCAATGGCGGCAAGAAGATAGAACCGGTGCTGATCGACCGTATCCAGGATCGCTATGGCCGTACGATTTACCGGCATGACGTGCGTGAATGTCTTGGCTGCGCGGCTGACGAGTGGGCCGGCCAGGCGTCTCCGAATATCTCAGACACCCGTGAACGCGTGATTGATCCGCGCACGGCTTATCAGGTTGTGTCCATGCTTCAAGGTGTGGTGCAGCGTGGGACCGGCCGCACGATTGCTTCAATTGGCAAGCCACTGGCGGGCAAGACCGGCACGACCAACCGCGAACAGGATGCGTGGTTTGTCGGGTTCTCGCCGGACCTCGCCATGGGTGTCTTCATCGGGTTCGACGAACCCAAGCCCATGGGGCGTGGTGAAACGGGCGGCGGTCTCGCGGCGCCGGTGTTCCGCGACGCAATGCGCAAGGCGCTTGCTGAAACGCCTGCTTTGCCTTTCCGCATTCCGCCGGGAGTGACGCTTGTCCGCGTTGACGCCAAGTCAGGATTGATTGCGCGCCCTGGGAGTGACGGCGCCATTCTGGAAGCCTTCAAGGCAGGGACAGAGCCGCGTGCGCCGTCCCAGGTTCTGCGCGGGACAACGTCTGATGATTTTGCCTCTGACACAAGTGGACCGGTGCGCCCGGTGCCGACACTAGGAACCGGAACTGGTGGGCTTTACTGACCGGCATTCCGGGCCTAGTTTCCGCGCTTCACATTTGCGTCTGACGAGCAGGTGGTTCTTCTTCGGCTGGAGGCCGGCAGAGAGAAGCAGACTGATGCCGGACGACGGATTTCAGGAGAGTATTCATGCGTGCCGAGATCCGCGATCTCGTAGACGAACTCCAGCAGTCCTTGGCACTGCTAAGGAGGCATCTTTGACCCGGATGCTACGGAACGGGAACTAGCAAGGCTGAACGAACGGGCTGAAGACGCAAGCCTTTGGGATGACCCGGAGAAGGCACAGGCTGTGATGCGCGATCGCACCCGGCTTGAAACGTCTTTGAAGAATTACCGCGAACTTGAAAGTGCATTGTCGGACAATGTGGAACTCATTGAGATGGGTGAAGCGGAAGACGACAGCGAGGTCGTGGCCGAGGCGGAAGCGGCTTTACGCGCAGCGCGTGACCTCGCCGCAGAGCGCGAGTTGGAAACACTGCTCTCCGGCGAGGCTGATTCCAACGACACCTATCTGGAAGTCCATGCAGGTGCCGGTGGGACAGAATCAAATGACTGGGCCCAGATGCTGTTGCGCATGTATATGCGGTGGGCGGAAGCCAAAGGATACAAGGTTGACCTGATTGCGGAGACCCAGGGCGAAGAGGCCGGCATTAAGTCGGCAACACTTCAGGTCAAAGGGCACAATGCCTATGGATGGCTTCGTACAGAGTCCGGTGTGCATCGGCTTGTGCGTATTTCGCCCTACGACAGCCAGGCACGCCGCCACACGAGCTTTGCCAGCGTGTGGGTCTATCCGATTGTGGATGACTCGATTGATATTGAAATTCCAGAGTCAGATGTACGGATCGATACCTATCGCGCGTCTGGCGCAGGCGGCCAGCACGTGAACACAACCGACAGCGCTGTGCGCATTACTCACAATCCGACCGGGATTGTGGTGCAGTGCCAGAACGAGCGCTCACAGCACAAGAACCGCGCTACCGCGTGGACCATGCTACGTGCGCGCCTTTATGAAGCGGAATTGCAGCGTCGCGAAGACGAAGCCCAGGAGCAGGCGGCCAGCAAGACTGAGATCGGATGGGGCCACCAGATCAGGTCCTATGTGCTGCAGCCTTATCAGCTCGTGAAAGACCTTAGGACCGGCGTTGAAATCGGCAACCCGCAAGCGGTGTTGGATGGGGGAATAGACCCGTTCCTCGCAGCCGCCCTGGCGAACAAGGTCGAAGGTGATGATGAACCTGCTGTAGAAGTTGCCGAATAACGATATCTCAACTCAACACGGTCCGAACAAAAAAAGGCCCGCAGAACACGGCTGCGGGCCTTTCCGTTTGTTTGTTGTGTCCGCTACTGAGCAGCGGGACGACGGACGACAACAGCTCCGTCTTTAACGACCACACCGCCTTTGTCATTGCCGGACTTGGTGTCGGACGTGGACTTGGCTGGCTTGCTTGTCGGGGACGCGGACGCAGAGGCTGCTGAAGGAGCTTTTTCGTCCGGTGCCGGCTGCGCATCCGCGATCTTGAGAGATGCGGGGGCTTCCGTTGTTGGAGTCGATGCCGGTACTTCTTCGCCGAGTGGATCGTCAGAATGACGGCAGTTGCCTTCAAAGAAGGCGCCAGTTTCAACAGCCAGAGCTTCGTGGAGGATATCACCTTCCACGTGGCAGGTCGTTGCCAGCTGGACACGGCGTGCGCGGATTGACCCGACGATGCGACCACGAACGATGATGTCGTCCGCCATAACCGCGCCGGTGATGGTTGCGTGCTCACCGACAGTCAGCGACTGACTGCGAACATCGCCTTCCACCGTTCCATCAATCTGGATGTCACCGGTTGCAATGAGGTTGCCATGGACGACGAGGTCATCCGAAATGATCGACGGCGCAGAGCGTCCGCGACGCGGAGCGGGTGCCGGGGCAGCTTTTGGCGCGCTGCCGCTATCCTTCTTCGAGAACATACTGACCTGCCTTCAAAAATTTGGCGGGATTCTGGACTTTTCCATCGACCCAGACCTCATAGTGGAGATGCGGACCGGTGGAGCGACCAGAAGACCCTACCTTGCCAAGAGTTTCACGAAACTCAACAACGTCGCCAACTTTGACATTAATGCTGGCGAGATGAGCGTAGCGTGTCTTTATGCCATTTCCGTGGTCGATCTCGATAAACCGCCCATAAGCACCGCGCCAGCCCGCATAGACGACCTTGCCGGCCATGGGGGCATGTACTTTGGTGCCATAGGGGCCGGCGAAATCAATGCCGGAATGGAACGCGAGCTTACGGTTGAATGGGTCAACACGTGCGCCGAAGTTACTTGTGGTTTTGATGCCATAGATGGGCTTGGCCAGCGGAAGCATCCGCAGGGCCTGATTGAGAACGGAGATCCTGTCCAAGTTGGGCGCAACCCGGAAAATCTGACGATCAAAACCTTCGGTGCTGTTGCCATCCGGCAGAACAGTGTCTGCAAAATTGATGAACGGACCGCCTTCGGCACCGGCAGAAAGTGTCATGTCTTCCGCCATCTGATCAGGGTCGAATCCAGTCATACGTATGATGGACTCGATCTCTTTGATCTCCAGGTCGGTTTCTTCCTCGATCCGGTTGACCAGATGCTGTTGAACCAGATCGAGATTTTCGAGCCGGTGATCCATGAAGGCGACTTTTTCTTCGTGGCGCAGGCCATCGGCCGATTGGGCAAGGTCTCTAAACGCGCCACCCCGGCCATTGGCCCCTTCAAGATCAAGATGGGGCGGAGACACCTGCACACGGCTCTCGCGGAAGGCCCCTTCGACGGGTGCCGGACGCAACATGATGCGGGTTTCCCCATCAGTGCGGCTGCGGTTAGTACCGGGCAATTTCGCCACTTTCTTGCGCATGTCGTCCAGTTGACTGCGGACTTCGCGGCTGTGGTTTAGAAGATCAGCAAGCAGCCCGTGCTTGGCTTCAAGGTCACTCGTTTGAGAGAGGAAACGCGACTGGGCCAGAACCATCTCAGTTGAGACTTCGTCATAAGCGGTCTGCATTTCGGCAATGCGCTGCTCATAGGCGGACTGCATACGAATGAACTTGCGATCCTTGGCGGCGATGATCTGGTCCTGAAAGACCACATTCACAGACGTGAACCCGACCCAGCCGAGGAAGAAAATAGCACCAAGCGCCAGGACGGCCTGCGTCCACGCAGATAGGGCCATGAACTGGACCTGTCCATGGCTGCGCAAATAGAACTGACGTTCCGTAAAGACCCGGCGGAACCCCCGTACCACCGAGCCCGAAAAATCGGAGTTATGTGACACTATACCCCTCTAAGCGTCTGAGCCCCCCAAGAGAGGGCATAGAACCGTATTGCTTCAGCGATTTCAACCGGTTGAGGTTAAGATTCCCTAACCTGGTTAAAGCTGATGGCCCTAAAAGCGTTTCAAAAACAGACAGGACGCCATGGTCCGATCTCGAAGCACAGGGGTAAGCCTTTGTTTTTGGGTTCAAGGCACCCCTGAAATCATCAAAAACAATGCACATCATGTGCCACCAAAAAGTGCTTCCAGCCCTGCCTCTGCCCGAGCGGAGTCATTGTAGGGCCCCTTGAGGGTACCTGTGTGGTATGCCCTAACCGATGCGTCAAAAAGCGCTTTGGCAGGTGTTTGGCGGCGCTTCGCGGCTTCCGCAAACCACGTGACGCCCGCTGAAACATGTCCGATCTCATCGCGGTAGATGGTCTGCAGTATCTTGGCACTCTCATTATCGCCGGCCCGTTCCAGGGCCGCGACAGTTTGGGGGGTCACATCCAGTCCGCGGGCCTCATGCACCAGCGGTACGATGGCCAGCCTTGCCGCGAAGTCATGAGAGGTCGCATCCGCCGCCTGCCAGAGCCCATCATGTGCCGGTAGGTCACCGTAACTTGCGCCTAACTCGCCCAGCCGTGCTTCGAGCATGAGGAAGTGCTTGCCTTCCTCATCTGCCACTTTCACCCAATCGTCCGCGAAAGCTGATGGCAGAGGCGACTCGCCATCATGGGTAAAGCGGGCGAGGAGGTCACAGGCAAGATCAATAGCGTTGAGTTCTATATGGGCAAGCGCGTGCAAGAGGGCGACCCGCCCTGCAAGGCTGCCAGGTCCCCGCCGTTTCATGGCACGAGGTGCCAACAGGTCCGGCTTAGCTGGACGTGCGGGACGAGCCGGCACCTCCACTGCCACACCCGGCCAGCTAAGGTCACCGGCGCGCCATGCGGCGGCCATTCGTCGAACTGCCAGTGCCTTCTGAGAGGCATCGGCGGTGTTCAGCACATCAACTGCGCTTTCAGGCAGGCTTTGTTTGCGAGTTGCCATGTTTAAGAGATCGGCTGAGGTTTAGAGTGCCTTGACCGCCTCAAGCACTTCTTCGACATGGCCCGGTACTTTGACCTTCCGCCAGATGCGGGCAATCTTGCCACTGCCGTCAATCAGGAAAGTGGAGCGCTCTATGCCCATGTATTTTCGGCCATACATGCTTTTTTCGACCCAGACGCCATAGGCCTCCGTCGCCTTGCCTTCTTCGTCAGAACCAAGCGTGATGGTGAGGTCGTGCTTGTCCTTGAACTTGTCATGTTTTTTGACCGGGTCACGAGACACGCCGAGGATGTCAGCACCTGCCTTGTTGAAGGCCTTCAGGTGCTCAGAAAAGCCAATAGCCTGCTTGGTGCAACCTGATGTGTCGTCTTTTGGGTAGAAGTAGAGGACGAGCGGCTGGCCCTTGTAGTCTTTCAGCGCCTTCTTGCCTTCGCCGTCGGTGGGCATCGAAAATGCCGGGGCTTTCTTGCCTTCAGCCAGTTCGCTCGCCATTCATCACTCTCCCGTGGTGGTGTTCACAATGCTGGAAATGCCCTGCCGCCGCGACGCGCTAAGGCCATAATTTTACAATATGGTGCGCTCAGTAGATTTGGGCACCACAGATACACTCTTTTCACCACGGTTTTTGCCATTATGAGCATTGATTCGATAGGGCTTCAGCCAGAGAAACTGGCATCAGGCGTCAAAGCCACATTCGGTAGCCTGTCGCAAAGAAACGAGACACTGATCTTTTGATACGACCGGCCACAAAAATCGCGCTTGAGGTTGTTGCGGGCGTTGCCGCTGTAGCGCTGCTTCTGGCAGCTGCAGCTGCATGGCGTCTGTCGCAGGGGCCGCTGCCGGTGAGCTTCCTGACGCCAATTGTCGAGCAGGCAGCCAATGACCAACTCGAAGACAACCGTATTGATATAGAAGATATGGTTATTGCCTGGGCTGACGGGCAGGGAGCTCTTGAGCTGCAGGCAGTCAATGTCACGATCCTTGGCGAGGAAGACAAAGAGGTTGTCTCCGTCCCTCGGCTTGCAATCGACATCAATCTGCGTGCGGCTTTGGCTGGGCGCCTCGTGCCCAAGAAGCTGGCATTTGAAGGTGCGTCGCTAACTCTCGTGCGTGGCCACGACGGCACTATCAGTTTCGGCCTGACGCCAAACGGCAACGCACTTCCCGCGCCGGAGCCGCAGGTATCCGAGCAGGGCGATGCGTTGCTGGCAACCTTGCTTGAAGCTGTGTCATCTCCCGGCGAAAGCTCAGATGCCGGCCGGCATCTGGAAGGGTTGAGCATTCGCGACGCTGCCATAACCGTGTTTGATCAGCGGTCCGGCGGCTTGTGGCTGGCATCTGACGTCGGCCTTGAGTTCCGCAACACGCCGCTCGGCATGGCGGGCGTCATCAATGCCCACGTCCTGTCGCCTGGCGGCGAGTGGGACCTGATTGGCACCGTGCGTGCATCGGGTCCTGATGAGCCGGTCGTGATTGTTGCCAACGTCAACAATATCATGCTGACGGACTTTGCTCGCACCCTGGTCGCGCTGGAACCACTTGCCATGATCGACAGTGCAGTTTCTGGCCGCGTAATCGCCAAGCTCAACCGCAATGGCTTGGCAATTGCGGATCTGGAGGTGGATCTCAATGCCGGGAAGGGCGAGATCGTCCTACCTGTAAACGAACCTGAACCATTCTATCCGCCCAAGCCGCTTGGATATGACGGGCTGCCGCAAGCCGAAGACCCACGCCCGCCTTATTCGCCAAAGCCGTGGCGGTATGAGATCGACAGCGCGCACATCAAGGGACAATTGGTGTGGCCGCAGGGTGTTATTGAACTCAACGAGTTCGCAGTCAAAGGCGAAGCCATTGATCTTTCAGTGTCTGGAACCGGCCAGATCACCGTGCGTGACGATGGGAGCGTTGAAGATGTTGAGCTTACAGTTGAGACCCAGCCGGTCGCTATCAATATTCCCAATGTGACCGTTGGCAAGACGCGCGTGGACGGACTTGGCGCCTCACTCCGCTATGAGCCGGATGCGGGCCGATTGGAGATTGCCAACGCATCAGTATCCCTCGGCGAAGGATATGTCTCCATTGCAGGCGCAATTGAAGGACTGAATAGCGGGCCGCTATCCATTGTACTCGATGGCGAAATCGAGCAATTGCTCACCAGTGATCTGATGCAGGTCTGGCCGCCACGCGTCGGTCATGGCGCCCGGCAGTGGGTCAACGCCAATATTAAAGGCGGGTTCCTCGATCGCGGTGTGCTGAGCATAGATGCGCTTGATGGCGAGTTGAATCAAACCCCTGTGCCCGACGATGCGATATCGCTGAACGTCCAGTTTGCCGAGATGCAGGTTCGCTATCTTCGGGGGTTGTCTCCAATTCAAGAGGCGCGCGGAACATTGGCGCTTACCGGCAACAGCTTTACAGCGCGTCTCATCGGCGGTGAGATCGCACCGCCATCGGGTGGTCTCATTCAGGTATCGGACAGCACTTTCCGGACGGACAACTTCCACATCCGCGGCAATGATGCCTTTATCGACGTCCAGGCCGCTGGTTCTATGACGGCCATCCTTGCGCTGATTGATCAGGAGCCTCTCGGGTACATTAGCCGGTTTGGCCTTGATCCTAATGACGTTTCAGGAACGGGTGTGGCCGACATCAAAACCACGTTGCCGATGCGTAGTCAGCTACGGTTCACGGATGTTCTTTTTGGTGTATCCGGTCGCGCTACTGGGATCGACATGCCGGACTTGAGTGAGGGTGTGACGCTCAATAGCGGTGACATGGATTTCACTGTTTCAAATACCCACCTCAAGGCAACCGGCAATATGCTGTTGGCAGGAGCGCCCATCACGCTGGATTGGGTTGAGGATTTCAACTCCGGAGGAAAGCCCAGCAGTACATTTCAGGTGTCGGGTGTTTTTGATGATGCAACACGGACCCAGGTTGGCCTCGGCGTCGCCCGAAACATACAAGGCGCACTTCCGGTGCAGGCAACCTTAAAGGGCCGAGGCCCCGACATTGCAACGGCGGAATTTGAAGCTGATCTAGGTCCCGTGACGGTTCTCGAACCGCTCATTGCCTGGCGTAAAGAACCCGGCGTTCCCGCCACTCTTGCCGGTACCTACAGCCAGGCGGAAGACGGCAGCATCACCCTCTCGGGAATGAGCATGTCAGGCCAGGGTGTTCAACTACAGGGAAGCGCATTCTTTGCGCCTGGCGGCATTATGCAGTCCGCTTCCGTCTCCCGGCTGCTGCTTGCAAATGGCACCGACCTGTCCGGCGTTGCTGTGCGATCGCCGGAAGACGGAATTGTACGCATCGATGTAAATGGAGCTGTATTCGATGCCCGCGACTTTCTGGATGAGCTCTTTGCTGACAGTCCGCCGACGGAGGATCAGGAGGATGCAACCAACGACGTGATTTTAGCGAACGCGAATGTGGATCGTGTGACGGCCCATGGTGGCGAGGTGCTGCAGGGTGCCACGGCATCACTAAAGATGGTCGGCTCTCGTATGCAACAGCTATCCGTGGAGGGCATTTTTGAAAGTGGTGGCGAACTTGGCATCGAAATGAAACCCACGACCTATGGCACCCGCAAGGTCGAAGCCACCTCCCGCAATGCGGGCGCTGTGCTGCGCAGCCTGGACCTTTATGAAAACATGGACGGCGGTAATGTTGAGTTTGATGCGGAGATTGACGACCGTGTTGATGGGAGCCCGCTGGACGGACACCTCACCGGCGATACGCTGCGCATCCGCAATGCGCCCATCGTTGCGGACGTTCTGACACTTGGGTCGCTCACCGGCATCAGCGACACCCTGCAAGGCGAGGGCATTTTGTTTACTCGTCTGGATGCGCCGGTGCGCGTCAACGCCAGGGCGATAGACCTGAAGGATGCAATCCTGTCGGGGCCTGCCATTGGTGCCACGATCAAAGGGCATGTGGACCGGGAAACCGACGAAATCGATCTCGGCGGCACAATCATTCCCGCCTATACGGTCAATAGCTTTCTGGGAAACATTCCGGTTCTAGGAGAAATTCTGGTGGGCCGCGAAGGCGAAGGTGTCTTTGGCATCACCTACGGCATATCCGGTGTTTCAAGTGACCCGGAAGTGGTCGTGAACCCGGCTGCAGCCCTGCTGCCCGGCATTCTGAGGCGAATCTTTGAGATTGGCGGCAGCGCCAGCGAAGACACGTCGGAGACAACGCCCAACGAGGCGATTGGAGATGCAGCACAAGAGGAGGTTGATGCGACCGCCGGCGTTGCGGCTGAAAGCACCGCGCGCGGGGCCGGGGACGACGGCTAGGCTTTTTTCAGCAATACGTGCCGCTTTTTGCCGGCTGACAGCTTGATGGCGCCGTCGCGCATATCAGCGTCATCCAGGGACTGACGCCAATCATCAACCTGCTCATCATTAACTCGCACACCACCACCCTGAACAAGCCGACGCGCTTCGCTGGTTGAGGCACTCAATTTGGCTTCAACGAGGGCAGTCAGCACGCCCAGTCCGTCCGCCCAACTTTCTGCGGCGATTTCAACAGTTGGAAGATCCGCCGCAAGAGCACCTTCTTCAAAGGTCTTGCGGGCCGTCTCTTCTGCCGCTGTGGCAGCATCACGCCCATGCGCCATGGCAGTGGCTTCGGTCGCGAGCACCTTCTTGGCGTCGTTGAGTTCAGCGCCCTCAAGGGATTCAAGCCGCGCGATCTCATCCAGAGGTAGGTCTGTAAACAGACGCAACAGTTTGCCGACGTCAGCGTCTTCGCAATTCCGCCAGTACTGCCAGTAGTCATAGGCCGACAGCATGTCCTCGTTGAGCCACACGGCCCCATCTGCCGTCTTGCCCATCTTGGTGCCCGAGGACGTCGTCAGGAGCGGCGACGTGAGGCCCACCAGCGCCGCATCATCCATGCGCCGGCCAAGGTCGATGCCGTTGACGATGTTCCCCCACTGGTCCGACCCGCCCATCTGCAAGGTGCAGTCGTAGCGGCGGTTCAACTCGGCAAAGTCGAAGGCCTGAATGATCATGTAGTTGAACTCAAGGAACGAGAGATTCTGCTCACGCTCAAGTCGTGCTTTCACGCTTTCGAAGGAGAGCATCCGGTTGACGGAGAAATGGCGGCCCACATCGCGGAGGAAGTCGACATAGTCGAGCCCATCCAGCCACTCGCGGTTGTCCACCATGAGAGCACCAGTCGGGCCGTCATCGAAGCTCAGGAACTTTGAAAAGACCTTGCGGATGCCTTCCTTGTTTTTCTCAATCTGTGCGTCATCCAACAGTGGGCGGGCACTGTCGCGAAACGATGGGTCGCCGATACGCGTCGTGCCGCCACCTATCACCACAATCGGGCGATGGCCGGCCCGCTGCAGGGCGCGCAGCATCATGATCTGCACAAGAGAGCCCGCATGCAGGCTGGGTGCGGTGCAATCAAAGCCGATATAGCCGGTCACCACACCCTTGGAGAGGCTGTCTTCCAAGGCCTCAACATCAGAACACTGGGCAATGAAGCCCCTGTCGTTGAGGTGCGTGAGAAGGTCGGACTTATAGGTCGTCATAAGGTGCCATCTTGCGTGTTGGTTCCGTGAGGGCGGGGGATTAGCATGTTGAACCGCCAACCGAAAGCGGCAAGCAGTATTGCTGACCTGCGCTACCTTAGTCGGCTTCTAAATACCCAGTGACCGGAGCTACCTCAGACCCATGACGAAACGACTATTCCGGGCCGTTGGTCTGATGAGTGGCACCTCGATGGATGCGGTTGATGCCGCCATGCTGACCACGGACGGCCACACACATGTGGAACCCGGGCCGTCTCTGGCCATTCCCTATCCGAGGGCTCTGAGAGATCGCGTGGCGGGTAAACTGGCAGACGCACTGGCTTTGTCAGCGCCGCGTCCACTTCCCACCGGCCTTGCGGACCTTGAACAAGAGATCACGCTCATGCAGGCGGACGTGGTCAATCAGTTGTTGATAGAGGCGAACATCCCAGCGGCCGAGATTGATGTCGTCGGCTTCCATGGTCAGACCGTGGCCCACCGGCCTGACAAGGGCTGGACCCTTCAGTTGGGGGATGGCGCGCTGATGGCAGCTGAAACCGGCATTGATGTGGTGAACGACTTCCGGTCAGCGGACATGGCGGAAGGTGGCGAGGGCGCTCCCTTTGCACCTCTCTATCATCTCGCGCTGGCGCATGAGATGGACGGACACCCTCTAGCGGTCCTGAATCTTGGCGGCATCGGCAATGTGACCTGGATCGGGCCGGACGACGGGCCCGCGCCACTCGCCTTTGATACCGGACCGGCAAACGCGCTGATCGATGAGTGGGCGCTGGAGCGCATTGGCGAACCTTTTGATCACAATGGTGCTCTGGCCATGTCCGGGACAGTAGATGAGGCCGTTCTTACAACGCTGCTCGACAACGTGTATTTTGACCGCACACCGCCAAAGTCATTGGACCGGTTGGACTTCACCGCACAGGCGGCCGCTCATCTTTCTGACAAGGACGGGGCCGCAACGCTTGTGGCATTTACGGTTGAAAGCGTGGCGCGGGCGCTTGAGCACTTGCCCGCGCCGCCCAAGCAATGGATCGTCGTGGGTGGTGGGCGCCGCAACCCGGTTTTGATGGGTGAACTTGCGCGCAGGCTGGGTGTGCGGGTGATCGCAGCGGAAGAAGCAGGCTGGCGCGGGGATACGCTGGAGGCGGAAGCGTTTGCCTATCTGGCCGCCCGCAATCTGGAGGGTCTGCCGCTGTCCTTGCCGACGACAACTGGTGTCTCTGCCCCGATGACTGGCGGCACGCTGCATAAGACCAGCACCCGCGCCGCCTGACATTCGGGTAGTGGCCTAGCTGGCCTCTTTTTCCTTCTGGTCTTCTTCAAGGCGGCGGTCGAGATAGGCCGCGACTGTTTCAAGCATCTGCTTGGAGCCGTTTTCGAAGAAGTGGTTCGCGCCCTTGATCACTTCCTGATCAATGGTGATGCCCTTTTGTGCCCGCAGACGCTCCACCAGCTTCTCGACATCATCAACCGGAGCTACCTGATCTTGGTCGCCGGAAACGAAGATACCCGACGACGGGCACGGAGCCAGGAAGCTGAAATCATAGGAATTTGCCGGCGGGGCCACGGAGATGAAGCCGTCGATCTCAGGACGGCGCATCAACAGCTGCATGCCTATCCAGGCGCCGAATGAAAATCCCGCCACCCAGCACGTCCTGCTGTCGACATTATACGTTTGCAGCCAGTCCAGCGCGGCTGCCGCGTCTGAAAGTTCGCCGATGCCACCGTCAAAACCACCCTGGCTGCGCCCGACACCCCGGAAATTGAACCGCAGGACCGAAAAGCCGCGATTGGCAAACATGTAGAACAACTCATAGACGGTCTGGTTGTTCATAGTGCCGCCGAACTGCGGATGCGGATGCAGAATCAGCGCAATCGGTGAGTTCGGTGTGCCTTGATGGTGGTAGCGGCCTTCGATACGACCGGCAGGGCCGTTGAAAATCACGTCGGGCATGGATGGTTTACACGGCGGGATAAATGGTTGGGGACATTGATAAATCCGACCAAGATGGTTGGAAAACCAAAGCTGGTGCCACCAAAAGCCCATTTTTAAGGGCTTTTCCCGCATCCTTTTCTTGACTAAAACACTCGGGTTTATTATCTCTGGGCTATGTCGCGCCAGACTGATGCTTCTCTTAGCATAAGCAGATAGCGTGATTGCAAGCATTCCGCGCGAGGTCAGCGTTGCGGAAGGCGCTATAAGCTGCTGCGGGTCAGGTAGCGGCGTTGAAAATCGGGGGTCCTAGGTAGCTTAGCTGCCGGTTTCTGTCAGGGCACAGAGGTCGGAGAGGAGGCATACCGCATAACGCTAAACGTCTTTTGAATGGGGCGTTGGCGACGGAGAAGACCTATGAAACTCAGCACCAAAGGCCGCTATGCGGTTATGGCGATGGCAGACCTTGCTCGGTTCGGCGGCAAAAAGCCTGTCTCCCTTGGCGAAATTGCCGGCCGCCAGGAAATTTCGCTCTCTTATCTAGAACAGCTCTTCGCAAAGCTCCGCCGTGCAGGAATTGTCAAAAGTGTGCGCGGCCCTGGTGGTGGCTACCACTTGGCGCGGGATCCGGACGACATTCAGATCTCCGACATCATTCTGTCAGTGGATGAGCCCATAAAGGCGACCAGGTGTCCTGAGAGCACGGGCGAAGGCTGCCTCGGCAATGGCAACCGCTGCATCACCCATGATCTCTGGGACGAACTGAGCCGCCAGATTCATCTGTTCCTGAGCAGTGTGTCGCTTGGGGATGTGATCAACAAGCGCGTGCTTGGCCGCAGTGGCGTGTACGAGGATGCGGGCGACGACATGCAGGTGTCTTCCGGCACATCCGTTTCAAAACCGGTTGCTCATCAGGGTGACTTGGCAGGTGCGGTTGTTGCCGGTGAGTAATCCAACTGCGCAAGACGAGACCAATAATTGGCACTTAGGCCACCGGCACTCAGGACGATAAATCACCCTTGGCTCAGGCAACCACATATCTGGACCACAACGCGACGGCGCCTTTGCGCCCGCAGGCGCGTGATGCGATGGCAGCCGCCATGGATGCACTCGCTGCTGGGGGCAACCCATCATCCGTCCATCGGGCGGGTCGGATCACCCGGCGCATTGTAGAAGAGGCCCGCGGCGATGTTGCGGCGCTTGTGGGCGCCGTACCTGATGAGATCGTGTTTACGTCCGGTGGAACGGAAGCCAACAGCCTGGCCATTCTTGGTACTGTGGCCTCCGGCGTCGTCGAGCGAGTGATTGTTTTCGCCACCGAACATGCAAGTGTGATCGACACAGCAGCTCAAAGTGGCATGGATGTGTCCACGCTTGCTGTGGACGGGGATGGCGTAGCTGATGTGTCGGCATTGTCCATCAATCTGTCTGCAGACCCCCGTCCGGCGCTTGTCTGCGTGATGGCATCCAACAACGAAACCGGTGTCGTTCAGCCCGTGCTGCAGATTGCCGAACTGGTTAAGGAGTTCGGTGGTCGTGTGCATGTGGACGCAGTCCAGCATGTAGGCAAACTTCCTTTGTCACCATTGAGCAGTGCCCACACCATGGCGCTGTCAGCTCACAAGATCGGCGGACCCCAGGGCATCGGCGCACTTGTGATCCGGGGCAAGGGCAAAGTTGAACCTATGATGCGCGGTGGCGGGCAGGAATTGCGGCGCAGAGCGGGTACGGAGAACGTGGTCGGGATTGCCGGCTTTGGAGCCGCCGCAAAACTTGCAGCTGAGAGCCAGAAGCAGCTTCAGAACATCGCCCCCTGGCGTGACGAACTTGAAGGGCGCACCGTGAAGATTGCAAAAGCTGCAGGCCATCAGGCTGCGGTGATCTGCCCTGCTGCAGAGCGGTTGCCAAACACCAGTTGTGTTGCATTTGATGGGGTGAAGGCAGAGACGCTACTGATGGCGCTGGATCTCAGCGGCATATGTGTCAGTTCCGGCTCTGCTTGTTCTTCCGGCAAGGTAGCCCCCAGCCATGTGCTTGAGGCCATGGGCCTGAGTGACAGTCTCGCCGGTGGTGCAATCCGAATTTCCATGGGATGGAACACGACGTCTGAAGACATCGATCGGTTTTGTATCGCGCTTGAGCAGGCGTTGAAGAGAATTCGTCCCGCTGAGGCGGGCCTTGTTTCCAGCAAGGGCGTGAGCGCCCGAACTGCAGGTGAGTAGGTAAGAGTATGGCAGCGGTTCAAGAAACAGTGCGCGACGTCGAAGGCCTCGGCCAGGGCGACAAGTACAAATATGGTTTCTATACGGACATTGAAAGCGACAAGGCTCCCAAGGGTCTGAACGAAGACACGGTGCGCTTCATCTCGGCCAAAAAAGGCGAGCCGGAATGGATGCTGGATTACCGTCTGGAAGCATTCCGCCGTTGGTTGGAGATGGAAGAGCCGGATTGGGCAAAGGTCAACTACCCCAAGATCGACTATCAGGACTATTACTACTACTCCGCGCCAAAGAGCCAGGGCGACGGACCCAAGAGCCTGGATGAAGTCGACCCAGAGCTTCTGCGCACCTATGAGAAGCTTGGCATCCCCCTGAACGAGCAGAAGATGCTGGCAGGCGTGGCGGTGGACGCTGTGTTCGATAGCGTGTCTGTTGTGACGACGTTCAAGGAAAAACTGTCAGAAGCGGGCGTCATTTTCTGCCCGATCTCTGAGGCCGTGCATTCCCACCCGGAACTGGTGAAGGAGTATCTCGGCAGTGTTGTCCCCTCCACGGACAACTATTTTGCGGCACTGAATGCCGCCGTCTTCTCTGATGGGTCATTCGTTTACATCCCCAAGGGTGTGCGTTGCCCGATGGAACTGTCGACCTACTTCCGCATCAATGAACGCGACACGGGTCAGTTTGAACGCACGCTGATCATCGCAGATGAAGGCTCCTATGTGAGCTACCTGGAAGGCTGCACCGCGCCCATGCGCGACGAGCACCAGCTGCACGCTGCGGTGGTGGAGCTGATCACCCATCATGATGCGGAGATAAAGTATTCAACCGTCCAGAACTGGTATCCCGGAGATGAAGACGGCAAGGGTGGCATCTTCAACTTCGTGACCAAGCGCGGTGACTGTCGCGGTGATAACTCGAAGATCTCTTGGACGCAGGTCGAGACCGGCTCTGCGGTGACATGGAAGTATCCAAGCTGCGTGCTGCGCGGGGACAACTCCTCCGGCGAGTTTTACTCGATTGCCATCTCCAATGGCGCGCAGCAGGTGGATTCCGGCACCAAGATGATCCATCTGGGCAAGAACACGAAGAGCCGGATCATCTCCAAGGGTATATCTGCGGGTAAGTCTTCCAATACCTATCGCGGCATGGTGAGCATTTATCCGAATGCGGAAGATGCCCGCAACTTCACCCAGTGCGACAGCCTGTTGATCGGCGACAGGTGTTCGGCCCATACGGTGCCCTACATCGAAAGCCGCAATCCGACAGCTGTGCTGGAACATGAAGCCACGACGTCGAAACTATCGGAAGACCAGCTCTTCTATTGTCAGGCCCGTGGCCTGCCGGAAGAAGAAGCCGTGGCTCTGCTGGTCAACGGCTGCTGCCGCGAGGTGCTGCAGCAGCTGCCGATGGAGTTTGCGGTGGAAGCGCAGAAGCTTGTCGGCATCTCCCTGGAAGGGAGTGTCGGCTGATGAATATGGGCACATGGATCGCGATCGGCACCGCCATGGGCATCGCGATCGGAACAGCAATGGATGAAGTCGGCACCGGATTGGCGATTGGTATCGCAATCGGCATTGCACTGGGCGCGGCATCAAACGCGCGGAAAACGGACGAATAGAAATGCTTGAAATCAAAGACCTGCATGTTGAAGTCGGTGGCAAGGAAATCCTCAAAGGGATCAACCTGTCGCTCAAGCCGGGCGAAGTGCACGCCGTCATGGGGCCCAACGGCTCTGGCAAATCCACTCTTTCTTATACGCTGGCCGGCCGGTCCGGTTATGACGTGACCGGTGGTTCAGTCCTGTTCAACGGTAAAGATCTGACAGACCTTGAACCAAATGAACGGGCGGCTGCGGGCGTGTTCCTGGCGTTCCAGTATCCAACGGAAGTGCCGGGCGTCACGACAATGACATTCCTCAAGACGGCACTGAATGCAGTGCGAGTCGCACGTGGGGAAGATGAGCTGGACGCAGTGCGTTTCCTCAAGCTGGTGCGTGAAAAGGCCAAGGCGCTGAACATCACTGATGACATGCTCAAGCGCCCCTTGAATGTGGGCTTCTCCGGCGGCGAGAAGAAGCGCGCCGAAACACTGCAGATGGCGCTGCTCGAACCGACCTTCGCCGTGTTGGACGAGACAGATTCCGGTCTGGACGTGGACGCCATGCGGGTAGTTGCGGAAGGCGTCAATGCGCTGCGGTCACCCGAACGCTCCATGTTGGTAATCACCCACTACCAGCGTCTGCTGGACCACATCGTACCGGACCATGTCCACATTCTGTCGGACGGGAAGATTGTGAAATCAGGGCCTAAGGAATTGGCGCGCGAAGTTGAAGAATCCGGCTATGCCGACATTAAGAGTGACGCAGCATAACCATGGCAAGACCTTCAGTTCAGCCTCTGGAAGTTGAGACCGGCTTTGTAGATGGTCATGCGGCGGCCACAGCATCCTTGCCGGGTGCCGCCTCACAGGGCGTCGAACGCGAGAACGCCATCAAGGTGTTTGCTGCCGACGGCCTGCCGCATCGCCGCCTGGAAGACTATCGCTATTTCGACCTGCGCCAGATGCTGGCAAAGGCCGGACCGCTGGCGCTGACGCCGGCTGCTGCTGACGCGGCCGCGAGCGACGAGGCGGCAAACCTGTTTGCCAAGCTTGATCGGTATGTCGCGGTCGTCATCAATGGCCGCCTGGACCTGTCAAAGTCTGACCTCGTCGGCCTGCCCGAAGGTGTTGCATTTACAAGCTATGCGGATGCCGTGGACGCTGACTGGGTGACAGCGGCTTTTGAAAGCTCTGAAGGTCCGCAGGACTCCGTGGCTGCGTTGAACCTTGCCTATGCGTCAGACGGCATTGCTCTGCATGTGCCGGCCGGTGTGACGGTCGAGAAGCATATCGACGAGCGGTGGCAGTCAGCAGGTAATGCAAGCACGCATTACCACGCACGCAGTGTGGTAGTGGTGGAAGAGGGGGCCAGCCTCACGTTGCTGGAAACCCGCGGCGACGATCCGTCCGCACCGGTCTTTGCTACGAATTCACTGCGATTGGTTGTCGGCGACAAAGCAACCCTGCGCCATGCAGCCGTTTATGCAGACGGTGAAGCATCCGTTCGTATAGCGCAGAAGTCCGTTACCATTGGCGAAGCCGCCAATTATCAGACGCTCGGCCTTGCGGTCGGCGCTGGTCGCGCGCGCACCGGCGAACATGTGCATTTTGCCGGCGAGAGCGCCAAGGGCGCGATCAACGGACTCTCCTTGCTGCGGGGTAAGGCCGTGATGGACAACACGTTGTTTGCCGATCATGCGGTGCCGAACTGTAACAGCGAAGAAACCTTCCGCTCCGTACTGGATGACGCGTCCCGCGGCGTGTTCCAGGGGGCCATCCTCGTGCGCAAAGATGCACAGAAGATCGACTCCCAGATGCAGGCCCGTGCATTGCTGTTGTCCCGCAAGGCGGAAATGGACGCCAAGCCGATGCTGGAGATTTACGCAGATGACGTGATCTGCGCGCACGGGTCGGCGATTGGCGAGCCGGACCAGAATGCGATCTTTTATCTGATGAGCCGGGGGATTGATGAAAAGACCGCGCGAGCCCTTCTCGTCGCCGGCTTCCTCGATGATGTGGTGGATGGTTTTGACACAGGCGAGATCGCGCTTGCCTTGAAAACTTTGTTGGCGTCACGCCTTGGCGCGCCGGAAGAAACAGCGCAGGAGGTTGCTCTATGAGCACCGCGGCTACCATTGCAAAGCCGGTCACCGCGTCAGGTGCAGCGTTTGACGTTGACCGCGTGCGCGCGGACTTCCCCATCCTGTCACGGGAAGTCTACGGCAAGCCGCTGGTCTATCTGGACAACGCCGCGTCTGCCCAGAAGCCGGTGCAGGTGCTGGATGCGATCCGTGATGCTTATGCCAACGATTACGCCAACGTACATCGCGGCCTGCATTATCTGGCCAACGCCTCCACCCAGGCCTTTGAAGACTCCCGCGAAAAAGTGCGGGCATTGTTGAATGCGCCGACTACGGATGAAGTAATTTTCACCAAAGGTGGAACTGAAGCCATGAACCTGGTGGCGCAGGGATACCTGCAGCCGATCATCCAGCCGGGCGATGAAATCGTTCTTTCGGTGATGGAGCACCACTCCAACATCGTACCCTGGCATTTCCTGCGTGAGCGACAGGGGGCGGTCCTGAAATGGATTCCGGTTCTCGAAGACGGTTCGCTGGATATGGAAGCCTATGAGGCAGCGCTTGGCGAAAAAACCAAGTTTGTGTCGATGACCCACATGTCAAATGTGTTGGGCAGCGTGGTGGAGGCGAAAAAGATCACGGACATGGCCCATGCCCATGGCGCTGCCGTGCTGATTGATGGCTGTCAGGGTGCTGTCCATATGGATGTGGACGTGCAGGCCATCGGCTGCGACTTCTACGTGATGACCGGCCACAAGCTCTATGGGCCTACCGGCATCGGCGCGCTCTATGGCAAAGCGGACTTGCTGGCGGAGATGCAGCCCTATCAGGGCGGCGGCGAAATGATTCGCGAAGTCCACATGGACGAGATCACCTATGGCGATGCACCCCACAAGTTTGAGGCAGGCACGCCGCCGATCGTGCAGGCTATCGGCCTTGGCGCGGCGATTGACTACGTGAACTCTGTTGGACACGAAGCTGCGCGGGCTCACGAAGCAGACCTGATCGACTATGCGACGGCGCAGGTGCAGGATCTCAACTGGATTACCATTCACGGCACCATGCCGGGCAAGGGTGCGATCCTGTCATTCTCCATGGAAGGGGCACACGCCCATGACGTGGCGACAATCGTTGACCGGTCCGGCGTGGCCATTCGCGCGGGCCAGCATTGTGCAGAACCTTTGATGGCGCATCTGGGTGTCACGGGCACCGCCCGCGCGTCATTTGCCATGTATAATACAAAAGCGGATGTGGATGCATTCGTGGCCGCGCTTGAAAAGGCGCGGGAGTTTCTTGGGTAATGGATCAGCTTATGACTGAAACACAGACAGATGCCGCTAACGTTTCCAGCGAAGCTGCCGCGAACGATGCACAAATCAGCGGCTCGGCAATTCCTCAGGGTGAGCTGGACATGCTGACTGATGACCTCATCGGCGCCATAAAGACCGTCTACGATCCGGAAATTCCGGTTGATATTTATGAGCTGGGCCTGATTTACAAGATTGATGTGTCAGATGACCGAGACATTGAAGTGGACATGACGCTGACAGCGCCGGGCTGCCCCGTAGCGGGTGAAATGCCGCAATGGGTCAATGATGCGATCAGCTCGGTTGACGGTGTCGGCGACGTCAAAGTGAACCTCGTATTTGACCCGCCCTGGACACCGGAGCGGATGTCTGAAGAAGCAAAAGTCGCCCTCAACATGTTTTGATCGCGTCTCGAGGCTCCTTGAATGGGAGCGCGAGCGTAATCACATGTTAGGATGAAATGTAGAGAGTGTAAGAGATGGCAGGACAGGTAATTTCGCTGACAGACACGGCGGCCGAACGGATCAAGGCAATTATCGCTAAATCCGACGAGCCGATTGTTGGCGTGCGTCTTGGTCTTGAAAACGCCGGCTGCGCAGGTATGGCCTATAAGCTGGACTACGCGACTGAAATCGCGCCACTGGATGAAGTGGTGACGGACAAGGACGTAACCATTCTCATCGACGCTAAATCGATCCTGTTCCTGCTGGGCATGGAAATGGACTATGAAGAGACCAAGCTGCGCTCGGGTTTCGTGTTCAACAATCCAAACCAGACAGATGCCTGTGGCTGTGGGGAAAGCGTGACACTGACACCCGCTGCCGCACCGGTAACGGAAGAACGCCCCTCGACCTAGCGGGCGCGATACGGCATTTTCCAGTCATGGCCGTATCCTCTGAATATCTCGACTTCCTGTTAGAAATGCTGGGGCCGCTTGGACCGGTCAAGTCCCGCCGCATGTTTGGTGGCTCGGGGCTGTTCGCGGATGGGCTGATGTTCGCCCTCATCGCCAATGAAGTTCTGTATCTCAAGGTGGATGAGCAGACCCAACCGGCGTTCGAGGCAGAAGGCGCGGAACCGTTCACCTACGAGACCAAGGCGGGCAAGCGCGGCGTGATGTCATACTGGCAGGTGCCGGAGCGGTTGTCCGACGAGCCGGAAGAGTTCGTGACCTGGGCGCGCGATGCCGTCAGCGTGGCGCTGCGTGCAGACGCCGCCAAGCCACCGTCCCAGCGTAAGGGGCCGGGATCTCCATCGAGACCGAAAAAGCCCCGGACGAAAAAGAAGGCGGCTCAAAAAAAATCGCGCAAGAAAAAGGCGGCGGAGTCTTAAGACCCGCCGCCATTTCATTTCTGACCGGGCAAGAAGCTAGTTGCCTTTAAAAACTGCCGGGCGCTTTTCGAGGAACGCTTTGACGCCTTCCTTGAAGTCTTCCGTCCGTCCGGCTTCGCGTTGCAGCCAGCGCTCCTTGTCGAGCTGTTCTTCGTAGGTGTTGTCAAAGCTGTCCGCATAGGCTTCGCGGATCAGGCCGAGGGTCCGGGTGGGGCCGGAGGCCAGATCCTTAGCGAGCGTCATGGCCTCATTGATCAGCGCATCATCTTCATACACCCGGTTGATCAAGCCCCAGTCGAGAGCTGTTTCCGCCGGCAGCTTTTCACCCAGCAGGGAGAGTTCCTTCGCTCGTGCAACCCCGATCAGGCGTGGCAGCAGGTAGGTAGAGCCACCATCCGGCACCAGCCCGATGCGGCGAAATGCCTGCAGGAAGTAAGACGACTTGCCAGCCAATACCATGTCGCCCATCAGCGCGAAGCTCATACCGACGCCAGCGGCAGGCCCATTGACGGCTGTGACGAAGGGCATCTTCAGCTTGCGGATCTTGCGCAGGATTGGGTGGTACTTCTGCTCTAGTGCCTGACCGGCATCCGGCTGCGCATTGGAGCGCTGCTCGCCGGGACGTTCCCCCGGGCGCCCTCCGGCAAGATTGGCACCGGCGCAGAAGCCACGTCCTTCGCCGGTCATCACGACGCAGCGAACGCCATTGTCCGGTGTATCAATCCACTCAAGTGCGTCCGCCAGGCCTTCCAGCATGTCCGGAGACACGGCATTGAGGGCCTTGGGATCATTCAGGGTCAGGATGGCGACATCGCCGTCCATGTCCACTTTGACTTTGTTGAATTCCATGGGGTCTCTCCCGGTTGTTGTTTGGTTTGATGGCTGCGTCGCGCCTAGCGCGAGAAATTCGGAGCGCGTTTTTCCATGAAGGCCGCAACGCCTTCTGTGAAGTTGGAGTGGTTGCCCCGCTTGCGCTGAGTTTCCTTTTCAAGGTCCAGCTGTGCGTTGAGGTCATTGTCAAAGGTGACGTCAAGAACCTGCTTGATATCGCCGAAGGCTTCCGTCGGACCAGCGGCCAGCTTTTCAGCATAGGCCATGGCTTCGTCCATCAGTTTGTCGTCATCAACGCACGCCCAGATGAGGCCCCAGTCTGCAGCCTGTTCAGCGGAGAGCTTGTCGCCGCTCATGGCGAGTGCACGGGTGCGGGCCTGGCCGATGAGCCGGGGCATGAAATAGGTCACGCCGCAATCAGGTACCAGAGCCAGCTTTGGGCCGAACACCTGAACAAAGCTTGCAGACCGCGCGGCGAAAACGACATCGGCTGACAGCGCAAGGCCAACGCCCCCTCCGGCAGTCATGCCGTTGACGGCACAGATAACCGGTTTGGGCAGTTCAGCGAGCTCCCGGATCATCGGGTTGAAGCCGATTTCCATGCTGTGCGCAACGCCGTCGCCGACGGTTGCTGATGCGGGTGGTTTAAAGCCTGCCGTCAGGTCGGCGCCAGCGCAGAAGCCGCGGCCTGCACCGGTGATGACCAAGGCACCTATGCCGGCGTCGTCACGGGTTTGGCGAATGGCGGTCCGCACCTCATCCAGCAATTGCGGGTTCATGCTGTTGAGCACATCCGGCCGGTTGAGGGTAATGACGGCAACGCCGGTCTCGTGCTTGTCGAAGGTGATCATGTCCATGGCCTATCGCCCCGCAGTGTTGATTTGCGAGCGACAATACCGGCCCCACGCCCATGGTCAAACGGGAGAAGGCGGCAAGATCATGCAGTTTTGCAGCAGAAAGCATGGATCGTGGAAACAGGACAAGGCTGACGTAGGGGCAGGCTTGACTCTCAGTCCGTTCGCCTAGCTGGCAATGGCCTCAAGGTCAGCGTCCACTTCCCACTTCACCTGATTACGGCCTGCATGCTTGGCGGAATACAGGCATGCGTCAGCTCGCTTTATGAGATCCGCGATGCTCTCGCCCGGCTCGAAAAGCGCCGCGCCGAAGGACATGGTCACCGCGCACAGGTTCTCACAGGTAGACTTATTGACCAGATCCTTGCTCACAAACGTACAGCGCACCACCAAGGCGAGCTTGACGCCTGCTGTGAGATCTGAGTTCGGCAGAATGAGGGCAAATTCCTCACCACCATACCGGGCCGGCTTCAGCGGGTCCTTGACGTGGTGACGCATGCACTGGGCGACGAGTTTCAGAACCTGGTCACCCGTCTGGTGGCCATAGGTGTCGTTGAACTTCTTGAAGTGGTCAATGTCACCCAGAATGAGCGTGAAGCTGCTGCCGTCAGTCGTGGCTGCTTCCATGCAGGCGGTCACGCTGTCATCGAAATTGCGGCGGTTGGGAAGGCCCGTGAGCTGGTCCGTCAGTGCCTCAGTCCGGATCTCTTCCATGTTATTGCGCAGCTGAGTGACTTCGGCCTTGCTTTCCTGCAGGCGCTCTTCCAGCTGCTTGCTGCGGCTTTCCATTGTCCGGGTTGCCGTCACAAGTGTTTCCATCAAGGTCCGCATTTCAGCGGGGGAGCGCTCTGTATCGAGGGCAGCACTCACATTGTTCAGTGAGTCGCCATAGGCGCCCGTATCCTTTGTAGCGGTTTCGAGCATCTGCATGACACCAGACAGCTCATCTTCCAGTTTGCCGCCCATCTCCAGCATGGCGCTATCGTTGTTGGATGGCGTCAGGTGCTTGGTACGGATCTGGTCGAGATGTTCGTTGCCGATGTTTTGGCCGGCATCTTCCAGCTTCTCAATCTCTCGGTTGAGATTGGGATTGGCGCCGGTTGCGTGTGTGTACCAGAGCTCGTAGTTGTCGGGCGTGGGGTCGATCGCGCGCGCGTTCATCTCACTGATGGCTTTTTCAGCCAGTGCTTTTGGATTAGTCATTGTGCTCGCGTCGGTCACTTAGAAAACCCCTGAATTCGGCTGCCACCACCGGAATGTGTGACGGCACCTATCTGCAACGGAGGGAGAGACCAGGCTTGTGCGGCCTGTTTTTCTGTGTGAGCTCCCTCAATGGCGGGCATTCTGAGGCAGACCGCTTAAAGCGGCGTTAAATGCGTCCACATCAAATGACCGCCTTAACCGGGCGAATTCGCGTGTTTCTTATAGAAATGGCAGGTTCTCGCCAGTTGCTGTTGACCGCGCTATAGTCTTCGCCATGGAACCGGCATGTGTCTGGACCGAAAGGCTTTTTTGCAGTCCGATCGCGCCAATCCACCGATTTTGTTCTGCCGTCAGGCAGGTTCAACCGAAAGCGTAAATCAAGGGGCGCCAGCTAACCCGCGCCCGGAAAAAGGTGAGGAAAATTCATGAGCGTTATGGAATCGACGCCCGAGACATCAAGCACGGACGCCATTTCTGATGGCATCCGCACCATTCTGGACCGCCAGAAGAAAGCCCACATTGATGAAGGCCCTGCGAGCGTCAAGCGCCGTAAGGACTGGATCGACCGGTCCATCGCCCTGCTGGTGGACAACAAGGACGAGATTGTTGACGCACTGACGTCTGATTTCGGCAACCGCGCACCGGTAGCGTCGCTGATGACCGACGTCATGGGCTCCATCGGCCCGCTCGACCACGCAAAAAAGCACATGGAAAAGTGGATGCGCCCTGAAAAGCGCAAGCTCCAGTTTCCGCTCGGCCTGCTTGGCGCCAAGGCACATGTTGAGTATCAGCCACTTGGTACCATAGGTGTTATCAGCCCCTGGAACTTCCCGTTCAATCTGACATTCGCACCGCTCGCCGGCATTTTTGCAGCGGGCAACCGCGCCATGATCAAGCCGTCCGAATTCACGCCGGCCTGTTCCGAACTGATGGCGAAAATGTTCCGCGAAGCCTATGACGAAACAGAAGTTGCTGTGATTACCGGCGGCCCGGCTGTTGGGGAAGCATTCTCGAAGCAGCCTTTCGACCATCTGCTGTTTACGGGTGCGGGCTCTATCGCCAAGCACGTGATGCGTGCAGCGTCTGAAAATCTGGTTCCGGTGACGCTGGAACTGGGCGGCAAGTCGCCAGTGATCGTCTCTCGCGACAGCGACATTGAAGATGTGGCGGCCCGTGTGATGACCGGCAAGACCCTCAACGCAGGCCAGATCTGCCTGGCGCCGGACTACGTAATGGTGCCGGAAGAAAAGGCGGATGAATTTGTGGCCGGGGCCCAGAAGGCGGTGACAAAGATGTTCCCGACCATGAAGGACAATCCGGACTACACGTCCATCATTAACGACCGTCACTATGACCGTATCAACGGCTACATCGACGATGCGAAGGCCAAAGGCGGTGACGTCGTCGAGATCAATCCGGCAAATGAAGACTTTACTCAGCAGCCTTACAACAAGATTCCGCCGACCATCATCAAGAACCCGACCGAAGACATGAAAGTCCTGCATGACGAAATCTTCGGTCCTGTTCTGCCGATGAAGACCTACAAGGATGTGTCCGAGACGGTCGCTTATGTGAACTCCAAGGACCGTCCGCTGGGTCTGTATTACTTCGGCCAGGACACAGACGAAGAACGCCAGGTGCTGGACAACACCACATCAGGCGGTGTGACGGTCAATGACGTGATCATGCATGTCTCCATGGAAGACCTGCCGTTTGGCGGCGTCGGCCCATCCGGAATGGGCTCCTATCATGGTGTTGATGGCTTTAGGACCTTCAGCCATGCCAAGGCTGTGTACCACCAGGCCAAAGCCAAGATGGTAGCTGAGATGTTCCGTCCGCCCTACGATGACAAGAAGCGCAAACGCGTTTTGTCCATGATCAAGAAGTAGCGGGAACACCCACATTGTCTGTTAAAGGGCGGTCCGCTTGGGCCGCCCTTTTTCTTTGGGACAACGAAGATGGAAATAGAAACTGAGCGATTGCTGTTGCGGCAGTTCCAGGAGGCAGACTTTGCCGTCTATGCAGCGATGCTTGCCGATCCGGACGTGGCCCGCTTCATCGGGGGTGTCAGGGATCAGGCCGGTGCCCGACATCATTTCGAAAGTGCATGTGCACACTGGCGCGACCGTGGATTTGGCAAGTTTGCTATTGAGGAAAAGGCAAGTGGTCACCTGATCGGCCGCGCCGGGCCGACGATCCATGCCGATGCACCGGATGTTGAGCTCGGGTGGACCATGGCAAAGACCTCATGGGGAAGGGGATACGCGACCGAGGCAGCTTGGGCGTGTGCCGCATGGATGTTCGAGACGCTCAGTCTCAAGGAGATCGTATCGTTCATTGATCCGGCCAACGTGGCATCGGTTCGCGTAGCTGAAAAACTCGGCCAGTCATATGCCCGCGATATTGTCTTCGAGGCTGAGTCTTTGCGCGTCTACGCGGTGACCCTAGATGGGTTTACCGGAGTTAATGCGCCCTGAATGCAGAAGTCCCCGCCGATGAAATCATCGGCGGGGACTTCTGTGCGTAGTAACATTTAGGCCTACCGACCGATGGTGCGGATGGTCTGTGGCGTATAGCGGTCTTCGTTGAGGTCGCTGGCGTAGAAGTTGATGGGCTCTTCTTCATTGATCATGCCCACCAGAATATAGCGGCCATTGGTAAAGTCATAAGCACCGCCCATGCTCGAGCCGCAGACTGGGACATCATAAAACACGATCGGGTACTGCTCCTGAACACGCCACAGTTCACCGCGGGCGTCATAGAGTTCCGCTGAGACAATGCCCCAGGTGTCTTCGTCCTGATAGAATACGCGCCGATTGTAGATGTGGCGGGTCGACGGTTTGAGGTTGGCTTCGAGCTGCCATACCCGGTGCAGTTCGTACCGCACGTGATCGGTGTTGATGTGTCGCGGATCTATTATCTCGTCATATGTCAGATTACTCGAGTACAGATCATAATTGTTGTACGGGATGTAGGCTTCCTGACGGCCCTTAAGCGTCCAGGTGTAGCGGTCCGGAGCGCCGTTGTAGCCGCCGAAAGAGTCTGAGGTTGTTGCGCCGTCAGAATTCGTTCCCGGGTTGTCATAAGCAATGTTCGGAGCACGGCGGACGCGGCGCGTGCCCGGCGAGTACTGCCAAGCCTTTCGGGGGTCTGACAGCCGGTTCAACGTCTCGTGGACGAGAATGACATTTCCCGCCACACGTGTGGGTTCCAGCGTATGCAGGATGTACAGGGCAAAAATGTTATCGAGGTCAGAAGCGGTTGTGAACGTCGGATCATTCCAGCGAACTATGGCGTCATCCTGAGCCGAGTACTTGGTGTAAGAGCCGGAGGCTGTGGGGATCACCGCTGCAAACTGGCGCTGAATCTTGTGGTTGGCGAAGCCGAGGAAGTGGTTCCACAGCACTTCGTATCCTGAATTGGGGATCGGGAACGGCTTACCCATGAAGGCTTTGTCCACGCCGTTGCCTGAATCAGTAATCACGCCTGTCAGTGCGTTCTTGCGGTTAGCTTCATATACGAAATCAGGCTGTGCGCAGCTGCGGTGCGATGTGTAGACATTCATCTTGAATGTGTCGCCGTACTTCTCCAGTAGCGCCTTTTGCGGCCCGGCAATTCGGTCGGCGTATTGCGCCATGTTGTCCCGGGTAATGGTGAACAGTGGCTGTTCCCCAGCATAGGGATTGATGTGGTGCGTACCCTTCTGGAAGCCGGGCGGTGGTGAGGTGATGCCACCGGTCCACGCAGGAATGGTGCCGTCCGCATTGCCAGCGCGTTCCGAACCGAGCGGTGTCAGGTCTTGGTCGAGCCGCTTTGCCATTTCCGGCGTTACGGCAGCGATCGCCGAGCTGGCAATGGCGATGGCGGGCAAAGCTGCAACGGCAGCCAGAAATCGATTTGAGAAGTGAGCCATGCAACGCGTCTCCCTGGATCGTGTTAGTTCGGTTTGAACTGTTCTTACCAAGATAGTAAGTCCGACTTACCAGTTTCGTCCAGTGAACAAATGGTAAGAGCGTCAAAAATGTCACTGGGACTGCCAATAGTCTCTGGCCAGCAAGATGCACTTGTTCCGCTGTGCGAAACCAGTGAAATCTTGTTCAGAAACCTGAAAGGGTGAAGCTAGGCTGCGTCGCTTTCCGGCGTACCGGTTTCGTCTGCGCTATCTACCTCGGCTACAGGGGCATCAGGCTGTTCTGCAGCTGCTGCAGCTTCCGCAGCCGCCTTGGCGGGGCGGATCGGGCGCAGGATGAAAGCCGGGACATGATCGCCCATGCCGATGACACGCTCCTGACGACCGCCGCCATTGGCACCGCTGCCGCCGCGTCGCCGTCCTCGACCACGAGGCGCCCGAGGTTCTACATCGGGCTGCTCTTCTGTGTCTGTCTCGGCACTGCTGTCGGCTTCAGATGCCGCGTCAGCAGTTTCGGTTGCATCAGCATCCTTGGCGCGACGATTGCGACCACGACCGCGTCCCCCCCGGCGGCGTCCACGGCGCGGTGCGCGCGCTGTTTCACCATCAGCATCGTCAGTGCTCGCGTCATCATCGGTTTCAGACGACGCTTCGGAAGAAGAAGTGACTTCCGGGGTTTCGGCAGACGCCTCCACGGACGTTGCTTCGGGCTCGCCGGTGGATGTTTCTGCCTCAGGTGTTGCTTCTTCAGCAGGTGCCTCGTCTTCCTTGGCTTTTGTCGGTGCATCTTCATCGCGCGTCCAGCGCTCGATTTTTTGCTCCGTCAACTTCTCAACGGCGTCGAGATACTTCTTGTCGTCCGGTGTGACCAAAGTGAACGCGGCGCCGTCGCGACCGGCACGGCCCGTACGGCCAATGCGGTGCACATAGTCTTCAGGATGTGTCGGCACATCGTAGTTGAAGACGTGGCTCACTTCAGGGATGTCGAGACCACGGGCGGCCACATCACTGGCAACCAGCAGCTTCAACTCGCCGTCACGGAACCTCCCAAGCGTCTGTGTGCGGACGGACTGATCGAGGTCGCCATGAATAGGAGAGGCGTCAAGGCCAGCCTTCTTGAGGGCACGGGCAACCACATCCACATCACGCTTGCGATTGCAGAAGATGATGGCGTTCTGAATGGTTTCAGAGTCGATCATCTCAATGAGGGTCTTGCGCTTGTCGCGCGATCCGCAGGTGATGATGCGCTGGGTGATATTCTTGTTTGTTGTTGAGGCACGGGCAACTTCGATACGGGCCGGGGCCTGCATGAAGTTGTTGGCCAAATTCTCGATTTCCGGCGGCATGGTTGCCGAGAAGAGCATGGTCTGGCGGGTGAACGGAATAAGCTTGCAGATACGCTCAATGTCCGGGATGAAGCCCATGTCCAGCATGCGGTCGGCTTCATCAATCACCAGTGTCTGAACGCCGGTCAGCATCAGCTTGCCGCGCTCAACATGATCGAGCAGGCGGCCGGGCGTTGCGATAAGAACATCGACACCGCGGTCAATCTTCTTGTCCTGGTCGCCGAAGGACACGCCGCCAATAAGCAGCGCCATGGAGAGCTTGTGATACTTGCCATACTTCTCAAAGTTCTCGGCGACCTGTGCCGCGAGTTCGCGGGTCGGCTCGAGAATGAGTGAGCGGGGCATACGCGCTTTGGCGCGGCCCTTTGACAGACGCTCGATCATGGGAAGAGTAAAGGAGGCGGTCTTGCCGGTACCGGTCTGGGCAATGCCCAGAACATCACGGTCGGCGAGCGCCTTGGGGATGGCCTGCGCCTGAATGGGCGTGGGCTCTGTGTAGCCGGATTCGTTGATGGCTTTCAGCAGGTCGGCGTTGAGGCCGAATTCGTCAAATGTCATGTAGTCTCGTTTTCAAGTAAGGACTTGGCTGGTTCGCATAGTGCAAACAGCTGGCGTCAATCCATGGGCCCAATAAATGATGGCCGGGCGTATTCCCAGGACATCGGCAGACCGTTCAAGAAAGCGCCGCGCTTGTCATTGCGGCGCGCGAATAAATGGGCCGGACCTGTCCGGTTTCCATCAAACAGACGCTGTCGCACGCAAGATGACATCTCTCACCAACCGTGTCCGGCGGTACCCCGATGAGTGCCCAACTGATGGACGGCAACAACGAGACCGCACGGGTAGTGCGTCTATTTGCGCTGCAACATAAGAAAAAAGTGTGGAAAGTCAATGAACTGCGCGAGGCCAACCCTGCGGAAAGCGCCACTTTGAGTGCCAGAACTGGCGCGTTTTCAACAACTATGGCCCTGAAGTCACAGATTTATCCGGTGCGATCTAGATGTCCAGATCCGTCGCGAACTCGGCATTGTTCTGAATAAAGCGGAATCGCAACTCCGGTTTGGTGCCCATCAGCTCACCTACCCGTGTCTTGGTTTCGTCCTGATCATCCTCTGGCACCATGACCTGAAGGAGGGTGCGGTGCCCCGGCCGCATGGTGGTTTCCTTGAGTTGCGCGGGCAGCATTTCGCCAAGCCCCTTAAAGCGGCTGATCTCAACCTTGCGGTTGGCGTTGAACTCACTCTCCATCAACTGGTCTTTGTGCGCGTCATCCACTGCGTACATGGTCTTGCCACCCTGAGCGATGCGGTAGAGCGGCGGCACGGCCAGATAGAGATGGCCATCCCGGATCAACTCGGGCATCTCCTGATAGAAGAAGGTGATCAACAGCGTTGCAATATGCGCGCCGTCGACGTCGGCGTCGGTCATGATGATGATCTTCTCGTAGCGAAGGTCTTCATCGCGATAGCGTGTCCTCGTCTGGACACCCAGGGCCAGAACGAGATCGGAAATCTGCTGGTTCTGCGCCTGCT
>ERZ1740067.142-NODE-142-length-58346-cov-17.786005_pt1 | contig 58346 bp, 52 predicted proteins | sample MGYA00581736_ERZ1740067 | MGnify/ENA primary metagenome ERZ1740067 (study PRJEB43018, sample SAMN04849236) | marine metagenome | isolation source: floating plastic debris | place: Pacific Ocean | collected 2008-08-27 | study: EMG produced TPA metagenomics... | reverse complement strand
GATGCTGTAAGTCATGGCTAAAAAGGCTTTCACCTACTCTGTCACCCCGTCAGGTAATGCCCTCTACCAAAATTCAAAATTGTTGTGATAGTCCCTATCGCAAGGTGCCTGATCGCAAAATACTGACCAGTAGCCACAAGGCCAGCACCGCCGCCGCCACAAACAGCACATCGCTAAGAATTTGCACCTGAGCCCGAGGCTGGGTAGACGCCAAAATGGCCGTGCCAATAATCATGGCGCTAAGGACGGTGCCAAAGGTGCGTCGGTTAGCGGCCCGCTCAATGCTGCGCCGCAATGAATCAATGCCGCCAATGGTGACGTTAAAGCTGAGATTTTCAGAGGTTAGTCGGTCGAGCAAAAAGCCAAACTGGCGAGGGGACGTAAGGGATAGATTTTTGAACTCCAGCGCCGTTTGCAAAATTGCCTGCAGCGGGCTTTCTCCTAAAATCTGATTTTGCAACAGGTCCCCAAACAGCGGCTGCAATTCCTTTTCGAAGTCTAAATCAGGGTTAAGCTGCCGTGCCGATCCCTCCAAATTTGCCAGGGACTTGGCGAATAATCCAATATTCCCGGGCCAGCGCAAATTATTGCGCACCCCCGTTTGCAGTACCTGTTGAATCACTTCACTCGTATCCAGCTCCGACAACGTGAGGCTGTAATACTGCCGTAGCAGCCGCCCGTAGTCCGTTTCTAACTGCGCCAGGTCCACCGGTCCCACGGGGTCTGCCAACTCTAGGGCAATTTGTGAACAGCGCTTGGGGTCCGTTTCTAAAATTGCCAGGATCAGCTCCGTCAGTACGCCACGGGTACGATTGTCCATCATCCCCACCATGCCGCAATCTAAAATGGCCACCCGACCGTCACGCAGATAAAAGATATTGCCCGGATGGGGATCGGCATGGAAAAAACCGTCAATTAAGTACTGGTGCATAAACGCTCGCACCAGTTGGGTTGTGATCGCTTCCGCTTCTTTACGTCCATCGCCACCGTCCACCAGGCTGCCCACCGTTAAAATCGGCTGCCCCTCCAGCCAATCCATCACCAAGATTTTCTGGGTGGTGAGCTTCCAGTAAATTTCGGGCACCGTAATGCGCTGGGAATCGGTCCAGGGACAGGCGTCAACATTTTTACGCAGCTGGTCCGTATAGGATGCTTCCTGGGTAAAGTCCAGCTCGGCCCGCAGCGATCGCCCAAACTCATCAGCCAAAGCCACCACGTCAAAGCGCTTACCAAACTGGGTGCGAGCCACCAGCTGGGCAATTCGGCGAATCAGGGCAATATCCTGATGTACCGTCGGTCCAATGCCAGGACGCTGCACTTTGACGGCTACCGCTTTACCGTTGGCCAGGGTGGCCCGGTGGGTTTGGGCAATGGAGCCGGCGGCGATCGCCTCGTAGTTAATCTCAGAAAATGCGGATTCTGGGGCGATCGGCAACTCCTGGCGAATAAACGTCTCAATTTCCCTGGCAGGCAAGGCCGGTACCGACGACTGCAACGTACTGAGGGCATCGATGTAATCCGACGGCAGCAAGTCCGGTCGAGTGCTCAGCAACTGCCCCAGCTTGACGTAAACCGGACCTAAATCCGTGAGCACATTGCGTAAAACTGCAGGTGGCGGCAGTTCCGGTTCCTCCCGACTATCGTCATCGCCACTGCTCAGTAATTGGCGCATATACTCCCAGCCATTGCTGAGTAGCACCTCCAAAATTTCACCTTCGCGGGAAGACGAGCTCCGAGCCAGTTCAAACATATTGCCCCCCTAATTCCCTCGTCATAACCCGTCCCATCCTATTGTGCGCCTTTATTCGCCAATGTCTATCTAACTCCCTGTAGACTCTGGGCGTTTAAGCCGTCTATTGAGTTTTCTTTGGAGGCGACCACACAGCGATTCAGGCGGACAAATGGGCATCATCCAGCCAATGAGTATCCCGCAGGCATTAGTAGGCATCAGTTATTAACCCCCATCGAGCGACCCTTATAATACGACTCTTTAATCAGAGCTTTTCTCGCCATCTCCATCTTTGTCCTTGTCCCCAGCCAGCTCCGCTTCCATCGTGGCCACCAGCTCAGCAGTATCGAGTCCCATGGTTTCGGCGTGGGTAATTAGGGATTTCCACTGTTCCCGCAATCGTTGCTGTCCATGCTGTAGCCTTTGGTCTAAATTCTTTAGCTGCTCTTGCCGAGCTTCCACTTCCAGCGATCGCCGAGACAAATCTTGCGTTTGCAAAGTCAGCACCTGCCGCCACTGTTCCGCCCGACTAGCCTCTTCTTTCAAAAAGGTGGGCGTAATACCCGACGCCAAGTAATTTCCCACTAACTCCAAAACCCAATCGGTGGCATCGGCAATACCTTTAATGGCATCGTCACTATCCATATCTACTAACACAAGCTGACGATGGGAAAATCCTTTTGATTCCGGCGCAGCGACGACTTTCTCCTTCGCCTCTGTCACCTGCCAAGTGGTGTCTGTAACTTGCAGGGCCAGCAGCCGAAGCATAGATTGCTCGACACCATCTATTTGATTCACCTGAGCGAGGTATCGCATAGCTTGTCTTTAATACTTGCCCTTAGTTCTGTGCCGTTTCGGTGATATTGCTGCTTCGGTGATATCGCTGCGACGGTATTTTATGCCCTGCTTTTGATTACCCATTTGATTACCCAGTTGCCGAAAGGCAGCCAGCCCTGGCAAATAACCACCCCCTTAAGCAATTACTACGATAGCCGATGCAACCTATCGCAACCCCTCACGGGTGAGGGCAAGCTCATAGTCGTTGGCAGCACTAGGGTCTGTCATCAATAAGGTCTGTCATCAATCAGAAACTATGATCAATACTGTAATCAATTCAGTCTCAAAACCCACATTCGCAAAGGTTCTAGCCCCTAGTGGTCTCTATTTTAAAGGGTAAATATTCCCCACTGCGTGCAGCTTCTGGAGATTAATTGATGGCACGCCCCAAGACAGTCGACCCTTATAAGGATTTCGTCCCCAGCATTCTTTTCCTTGAGGGGATACTAATCCTTACGGTGTAAAGCTTTCGGGCTTAATTAACGATACACCCTAACGTGGGTGCCCCCAGTATAGGCGCAAGTGCTAAACCAAGGTAGACGCAAGGTGGGGACTGTTGCGGGGATAAACGATATCGAGAAAACGCTTTGGGTAAAAGCTCTCGCCAAGGGTCTGAGCAAAGGCGAACTTTTGGGCGAATTTTTGAAACAAACTTGAAACAGACAGGACTTACGCAAAACTTCCCTCGGTAAAGGGGGAAGCCGATGCAACGTTTGTTTTTATCCTCCAGCAGCATGTCCTGCGTAAGTCTTGACAAACTTCTAGGAGCTGTCATCAATTAAGTCTCAAAGTCTTTGACTGTAAGGGTTTTAGCCCCTAATGTGCTTTGTTTGAAAAGACGTAGACTCCCTACTGTTTAAGGCTTCTGGTGCTTAATTGATGACACGCCCTAGCGATTGATGACACGCCCTAGCGCGAATACTGCAAACGAATTCTAAAAAAGCGTTGTAATCCGGAGAGCGATCCTTAAAGCTGCCATTACCATGGGAATGCTAGTTAACCTTTGAACCTTCCTATGGTTTTAACCCCATCAACGATGCTGGACTTGGGCACTGCTGCCCCGGATTTTGACTTGCCCGATGTGGTGTCTGGTGAGTCTATTACCTTAGAAAAATTTGCCGGGCAGCCTGGGTTGCTGATGATGTTTATTTGTCAGCATTGTCCCTATGTAAAGCATGTGCAAGATGAATTGGCGGCGCTGGGTCGGGATTATGGCGATAGCTTAGGAATCGTCGCCATTAGTGCCAATGACGCGGAAAAGTATCCTGACGATGGACCGGAGGGGTTGAAAACCATGGCAACCACTTTGGGCTTTGCCTTTCCGTTTTGCTATGACGAGTCTCAAATGGTTGCCCAGGCTTATACGGCTGCCTGCACGCCGGATTTCTTCCTATTCGCCGCTAGCGATAGTGGGTTTGAGCTGGCCTATCGTGGCCAGCTTGATGACAGTCGTCCCGGTAACGATAAGCCGGTGACGGGAAAAGATCTGCGATCCGCCATGGATACGGTGTTGGCAAAGTTGCCGATGCCCAGTGATCAGGTTCCCAGTATCGGCTGCAATATCAAATGGAAGCCAGGGAACGAGCCCAGCTATTTCGGAGCTTAGGGCAAGGTAAGACAGCCCTCTTTCGTTAGGAGTGGGAGGACGAGGGAGATCTTCAAAAAAACTTGCTTTCCCATCAAGGCAATATGGCAGGGCAAGGGTAGAGTCCCCCCTGCCATATTCCTTTTCAATGGGGGCGGCAGAATTTCGAAGCTCTGTTCGAAATTATTTTTTAGTGGTGCACTGCCAGATTTTTTCGGCGTGGTTATGAATATGGTCAGGAAAAGCCGGGGCTGGGGGCGATCGCCTCGAAGTTTAATCGGGCGATTGCGGTTGGTGAGTGTTTCCTTGCCCCTGTGCCTGCTGGGACTTTGTGGCGGCTGTATGGGGGATCATTTAACGGGAGGGGGAGATCGCCCCAGCTCCCAACCTTCAGCGACGCCGCTGATAAATGCACCGGATCCGGCGACGCCTTCTCAATTCAATCCTTCCCAATTCAATATTGATCCCCAGCCCTATGGGCGGCGATCGCTGGATTACTTTGAAACCATTGCTTTTGGCAGCGAATTCTCCCAAAGTTCTCCTGTTCGTCGGGTGCGTAAATGGACCAAAAATCTTCGTATTTCTGTGCAGGGGCAGCCCACAAGGCAAGATCGCCAAGCGTTAAACCGCATTGTCGACGAGCTTAACGAGCTTGTGACCCGTGATGGGATTCGCCTCGAACTGACGGAAACTAACCCCAATGTGTGGATTTTGGTGGTGCCCCACGGGAAGTTTGCGGAGTATGAGCCTAGCTATGTGCCAGGTAATTTGGGCTTCTTTTACACCTGGTGGAACGGCAATATGGAGTTAGTGCGAACGCGTATTTTGATTTCTAGCGATCGCATTAGCCAGGAAGAACGAAACCACCTTATTCGCGAGGAGTTAACCCAGTCTTTGGGGCTAATGAACGACTCTTGGGCTTACCAAGACAGCACCTTCTATCAAGGATGGACGCGCACCCAAGACTATTCGGACATTGACCGGGATTTGGTGCGAATTTTATACGACCCCCGCGTCAAACCCGGGCAAACACCAGCGCAAGTGCGCCGGGCACTACGGTAGTTTCCCAGCGCTTGCGATCTTTGTGTGTCCTATTCGCGGACCCAGCCCGTATCACCGCCGGGGCGATCAATTAAGGCAATGCCTTGTCCTTTGAGCTCGTCGCGAATACGATCTGCCTCGGCAAAGTTGCGCTCACTGCGGGCTGTCTTACGCGCCACAATAAGCGCTTCAATATCCCCATCATTAATTGCGCTCTCTTGGGTGTTGTCATGGGTGATCGCTTTGGGATCAATTTGTAACCCCAACACCACGGCCAACTGCACCAGGGTACGCCATTGGATCCCCAGCTTCTCCGGTTTCTCATCAAATTTGTCCGCGTGAACGATCTGGTTTGCCACCTTACGTAGGGGCTTAGCTAGTTCAAAAAGAACGGCGATCGCTTCGGGCGTATTCAAATCATCGTCCATGGCGTGCCTGAAGCGCTCCAGCGCATCGCCATCCAGGGGACCCTTCGTGGCGCTACCTAGACCCAAATCGGGAAAACGCCATCCAAAACTAAGCCCGTCCACCAAGGTGCCCCAGCCCTGCACCGCTGATGCGATCGCGTCAGCGGTGAAATCCATCGGTTTGCGATACTGGGCCTGCAAAATAAACAGGCGCACCGCCATGGGTTCAGGAGCACCGTCACTGTCCAAAAGCTGACGAATGGTAGTGAAATTGCCCAGAGACTTGGACATTTTTTCACCCCCCACATTCACCATGCCATTGTGCATCCAATAGTTGGCCAAAGTGCACCCCGAAGCCGCCTCTGACTGGGCGATTTCATTCTCATGGTGAGGAAATGTCAGGTCACCGCCCCCCATATGAATATCGATGGTGTCTCCCAAAGTGTCGCGAACCATCGCCGAGCATTCAATATGCCAGCCGGGACGCCCCAAACCCCACGGGGACTCCCAGGCCGGCTCCCCGGGCTTTGCGCTTTTCCACAGGGCAAAATCAACGGGATCCCGCTTTAGGGGATCACCCTCACCGCCTCGTCCGCTTGCCCCTGCCTGCAGATCATCTAAATTACGTCCCGATAATTTTCCATATTCGTCAAACTTACGGACAGAGAAATACACATCTCCGTCCGCAGCATAGGCCATGTCTTTGGTTTCCAACTTCTGGATAAGCTTTTTGATGCTGTCCAGGGTGTGGGTTGCTCGGGGATAACTGTCAGCTCGCTGGATATTGAGCCGGTCCATATCTTCAAAGTAAGCGGCAATATACTTTTCTGACACCGCCTCCATGGTGGAGTCTTCTTGACGGGCGCGATTTAGAATCTTGTCATCAATGTCGGTGAAGTTTTGCACGTACTTCACCTCATAGCCGCACCACTGAAAATATCGCCGCAAAGTATCCCAGGCAACATAGGATCGGGCGTGCCCCAAATGGCAGTAGTCATAAACCGTCACCCCGCAGCAATACATTTTCACCTGGTATGGAGAGAGAGGGTTAAACTCCTCTTTTTTTCGACTTAGGGTGTTGTAAAGCTTAAGGGTCATGGGTGATCACGAAAGCAACATTAGGAAAGGGTAGGTTGAGCCTTTAATGATAGCCGTTGGCCAGCAGCAAGTCGTTGTAGAATTTGCTGCCGCAGGGCTGCTGTCAAATAAACAATTATTCAAAAAAGGTAAAAACGCTAAATCAACGTTCTCGATAGACTACACTAGCCGGGATTCAGAAGCTACCCCTTCTAGGAGCTGTTTACGAGCTTGTTACTTGCCTTAACTTAACTGTGAATTAGGGCGGTTACACCGAGCTTTGGCAGCCTTGCACCGTGGGAAATGCACGCCCTAACTCACCTTAAACTGTCGTCGTTAACGCTTTTGGGTTTCTAAGTAGGCAGCTAGCACCTCGTTAACCAGTGCCGTCACTGGCTGGTTGCGATCTGCAGCCAATTGCTTCAAAGAGGCGTAGTTATTGTCCTGTACTCCAACCCGATGACGTTTTTTGCCGGGAGTCGATTGTTGAGCTACAGGTGCTTCTAACGATTTTTCCGAATCTTGTGGATTCTTGTCCTGCTGCTCTTCTAGGGATGGTTTGTACGCCTGAATAAAATGCATCAGGGTGTCAAATCCCACGCGATCACAGAAATCTCCAAAGCTTTCTGTGCCCTGGCGCGATCGCTTGAAATAGACGAAAATCGGCTCCAGGAACGACTCTAAGTCTGGGTCCTTCAGCTTTTGCACAATGGGACGTGCTAAGCGGGTGTGATTAGGAGCGCCCCCCAGCCACACCTGGTAGGCGTTGGAACCACTGCCCACCAGGGCTAGCTCCGCCAAATAGGGGCGCGCACAGCCATTAGGGCAGCCGGTCATTCGCACCACAAAATGCTCATCTTCCAGCCCCACCTTGGTCATCAAACTGCGCACCCGATCCAAAATACTGGGCAACGCTCGCTCCGATTCGGTAATGGCTAAGCCACAGGTGGGCAAAGCTGGGCAAGCCATAGATCGGCGCACCAGCGGATCAATTTCCTCCACCGCCATTACGCCGCTGTCCTTGAGGATTTTGTTGATCTTTTCGCGATCGCCCGCCTCAATGTCATAAATCAGCACATTTTGCTGGGGCGTCACCAGCATCGGAATGTAAAAGGTTTCTACAATTTCCCGCAGGGCAGAGCGCAATTTAAAATCGCCTTCATCCTTAACGCGACCGTTTTCCACAGAGATGCCTAAGAAATACCGGCCATCTCCCTGTTCATGCCAACCGAGAAAATCTCGATACTCAAACGGCGGCGTCTCCCGGATGGGATCCAAGACTTTGCCAAAATAACCCTCAACGGTGTCGCGGAACTTGTCGACGCCCCAGTCGTGAATCAGGTACTTCATGCGGGCGTGGCGACGCTCGACGCGATCGCCATAGTCTCGCTGGGTGGCCACCACCGCCTTCACCAGCTCATACACGTCATCCTTACCCACAAAGCCAATGGGGTCCGCTACCCGGGCAAAGGTTTCCTCTTTGTTGTGGGTTCGCCCCAAACCGCCGCCAGCATACACATTAAACCCTTCTAGATTGCCGTCACTATCGACAATCACCACCAGCCCCACATCCTGGGAAAACAAATCTACCGAATTATCCCCAGGCACCGTTACCGCGCACTTGAATTTACGAGGCATGTAGTGGGTGCCATAGATAGGCTCAACCCCTGCCCGTGCTTCCAAAGTAGGAGTACTGCCTTCCCGCGCTGCCACCACCGCTGGATCTTCCTCAAGGCTGACCGCCTTTTCCCCGTCTAACCAAATCTCGTAATAAGCCCCCGTTTGCGGCGTCAATAGGTCCGCTATGTTGTTTGCATAGGTCAGGGCGTATTCGTATTCCGGACGATTTTTGTAGGGAGCCGGAGGAGCCATCACGTTGCGATTCAAATCGCCGCAAGCTCCCAGGGTAGATCCCAGGTTTGCCACAATGCGCTGAATGGCTGCCTTCAGATTTTTCTTCAGGATTCCATGTAGTTGGAACCCTTGCCGCGTCGTCGCTCGCAAATTACTGACGCCATATTCATCAGCCATATCGTCTAAGGCTAGATAAAGCTGAGGCGGAATATAGCCCCCTGGATTTCGGGTACGGAGCATCATCTGATAGCTCTTACCCTTCTTATTTTTAATGTCGTCGCGATTGGACTGTTGGTAGGACCCGTGGAACTTCAGGATTTGAATTGCCTGCTGGGAAAAATGGTCCGTGTCCTCTAGAAGCTCCGAAGCTACCGGCTCTAAAAGAAACTGACTATCTTCTTTGATGTGTTCCAGCCGGGACACTTTTTGCTCGGCCACGGCCAGGCTAGGAGATTGAACCATTGATTTCTGAATAAGTCACGCTGCTCTAGCAAAGGGGGCTGACTGGTTTCTTAACAAAAATCAATCAGCGTACTACATTCTAACATTTTGGTCCGGAAGATTTGCCCATCTAGCAAGGTTAATTAAATCAATTTTGATAGGACCGCCGTAAATGCTGATACGGTCATGGGTGGGAGTTAGGAATTCTTCTTAACAAGAATTAAGGTGGTTGTGTTTTCTCTGCTTAATATTTTTTGATGTCACCGAAGCTTTCGTGGGGCGATCGCGACTAAGGTCCATCATCAATTGGGCTCTGTCAGCCTTGTTCAGGGAGGAATAGGGATTTGTAGCCCACAAGACACCGAACGCTGAAGCCGTTATTGCCACTAATTTTGAAATGCGATTGATGGCAATTCCCAGTAAGCGAGAACAGCTATTGATGCAGCTTGTCTTTTGGGCGATCACTCAAACTTCATCAAAAATTACGCGATCAGAATTAGATTAAATTTTTCTTCCTATGCGCTGTCGTCTAGCCCGTTTAAGCGATTCCAATTGCGCCACTTGTCTAAGTTCCTCGACGCCAGAATTACACGGCTCCCAGAAGCGAGATGCCTGGGGGCACTTGTTAAACTGTTGCCATTGGGAAATTCCCTTTCGAGTTTCACTCTATTTGGAGCCTACTTCTAATTAGATCCTATTTTTGGAACTAATTTTTGGAACTAAGAACGCGAATAAAGATGTTGCTTCTGCCCAATAGCTTTAACACCGTTATCATCAGCGTTTCCTTGGGAACTCTAGCAGTAATGTTGTAATTAAAGCTGTAACTCAAAGCGTTGGACCCAGTGAAATCCTGACTCTGTAAGCTTTTGTAAACTTGAAGTCGCGTCTTTCTGATCCCGTAAACCGAACTATATTCCACGAACAAATTTAACTATGGCAGCCACGGTAAAAGTCATTTGCCCCGAAGGAATTTTAGATGGCACTCAGGCAGGGGAATTCCGTAAACAGGTCGGAGACGCAGTGGAAGGCGGTTCGGAAACTGTTCTGATCGATTTTAAAAATGTGACCTTTATGGACAGTTCCGGTTTGGGAGCGCTGGTTTTGTCTCTGAAATCCGTTCGCGCCGCCGGAGGTAAGCTGTTTGTCTGTTCCGTTAATGAACAGGTGAAAATGCTGCTGGAACTTACCAGTATGGATCGGGTTTTCGAAATCTTTGAATCTCAAGAAGCATTTGAAAAGGCCGCTGCGGCATCGTAGCCACCAGAACTGCGTTCTAGGGGCTGTCATCCATTCAATTTCTTAGTCAAGAGCTGTAAGGGTTTTAGCTTTTATCGTTTTTGGGTTTTAAAGGGCGTGTGTTCCCCACTGCACGAGGCTTTAAGCACTTAATCGATGACACGCCCCAAGGATCGCGCTTGAAGATTTGGCATGTTTGTTTTTTCCATCGCCACCATGATGGCTGCAACAGCGGCTGTCATGGTGACTGTTAGTTCGGCTACATGTTTTTTTAGTGGATTTCTTCTTAGCTGAACATTGGCAGAAGTTTTGAGGGGGTTAACCTTGGGCGATCGCCGCCAACATGGGATCTAATTTTCCTTCTGCATCTAGGGCATGGATATCATCACAGCCGCCCACATGCTGATCGCCGATAAAAATCTGGGGCAGCGATCGCCGTCCATTGGACCGTTCAGCCATCGCTGCTCGACCCTCTTCATCCCCATCCAAAACGTACTCGGTATAGTCCACCCCTTTGCTATCTAGAAGCTTCTTTGCGCGGATACAAAACGGGCAGGTGGTCCAAATGTAAATTTCAACGCCGGTCATAGGAAATCCTTGGGGAAGTAAAATTAGCTGAGAAGTGGTACGTGCCGATAACGGTATCAAGAAACATATCCCGTTAAAGATATCTGAGCTACCTTAGCGTCTTTGGAAGATTCCGCCCCTGGTAAGAGCCGAACGAATCGGTGGCAATTTCCGCCGCCAGAACCTTGTCTTAATTTCGCTAAAAAGGATAGAGAAGAAACGTCACTGACCACGCCCCGTTGCACTTTTGAAAGCGCTCTGGGCTTTCACCGTCAGTGTTTCCATTACCCGTAAACGTTTTGTTAGACGTTTCATTTTTATGTCCTTTACCTCAGTTAAATCGGTATCTGCCATGGATTCTCCAGCAATTAATATTGGCATCGCTCCCAAAGATCGTGAGGCGATCGCCCAAGGTTTATCGCGCTTACTAGCGGACACTTACACTGTTTACCTCAAGACCCACAACTTCCACTGGAACGTTACCGGTCCTATGTTCCAAACCCTGCATCAAATGTTTGAGATGCAATACAACGAACTATGGCTGGCGGTAGATATGATCGCCGAGCGCATTCGAGTGTTGGGTTATCCTGCGCCGGGCACCTATCGGGAATATGCGGAATTAACCTCCATTGAAGAAACGGAGGGAGTTCCCAGTGCCCAGGAAATGATTCGACTGCTGGTGGAAGGGAACGAAGCCGTGGTGCGCACCGCCCGCAGTATCTTTCCCACGGTCGAGTCCGTTGACGATGAACCGTCTGCCGACCTGTTGACCCAGCGTATGCAAACCCACGAGAAAGCCGCCTGGATGTTACGGAGCCTCCTAGAATAATCGCCCAGTCCCCCCCCCCTTAACCGGGGGACGGGGAATCTTCCAAAATTCAAGTCTGCAGCCAGGAATTCTAGGGCGTGTCATCAATTGAGCACCAGAAGCCTTACGTGGTGGGGAATACACGCCCCTTTAAAGCAAAAAGTGCTGAGGCACTGAAACCCTCACAGCTAAAGGCTTTGCAACTCAAATGATGACAGCCCCTAGTGAAGCATCTAGAAATTTTGATGAAAGGGAAAGAACTAAGGGCAATTTAGCCAGTGTTGCGCATGCCAGCGGCAATGCCATTGATGGTTAGCATTGCTCCACGCAGCAACTCGCTGCGGCTATAGCCAGAGCGCACCATGCCACCCGCGTTACGGTTCTTGTGATCCCGAAGTCGCTTCAGCAGCGATGCCTGCACAAAGCCCAGGGGCACGATGGTGCCGTTACGTAGATACACGGAGCGTTGTAGGGGCAAATCGCCGTCTAGTAACGCTTGATGGTTGGTTACCTGCAATACCAAGTCGCGGGTTAGGCGAAACTCTTCAGTAATTTCATCGAAAATTACCTGGAAGCGATCGCGGTTCTCCGGCTTCGTTAGCTGGGTCATATAGTGATTTGCAATATTCAAATCCACCTTTGCCAGGGTCATTTCCACTTTGGAAATCGCCATTTTGAAAAATGGCCACTTGAAGTAGAAATACTGCAACAGCTTCATATGCTCCTCGGGATCTTCATCAATAAAGTCCTTCAGGGCAGTGCCGACTCCATACCAGGCAGGTAATAGGAACCGACTTTGAGTCCAGCTAAATACCCAAGGAATTGCCCGCAGGCTGCTTAAATCTTTTTTGCCAGAACGACGGCGAGCCGGGCGTGACGAAATTTGCAGCTGGCTGATTTCTTCCAGGGGCGTAACCTCCATAAAGAAATCTAAGAAGTCCGGCTGTTCGTAAATCAAGCTGCGGTAGTGGGAGCGCGATCGCGACGCCAGACTTTCCATAATGGTGTTCCACGGTTCAATATCATCAAAACCGCTACCCAACAAACTGGACTGGAGGGTCGCCGTCGCCACCTTTTCTAAGTTAAAAATCGCCAGCTCTTGCAAAGAATACTTCGACGCCAGCACCTCCCCCTGCTCAGTAATTTTGATCCGTCCTTGAATACTGCGACCAGGCTGGGCCAAAATTGCCTCGTAAGCGGGACCACCGCCCCGTCCTACGGAGCCACCGCGCCCATGGAAAATACGCAGAGCTACATCATATTTATCAGCAATACCCTGGAGGGCTTTTTGGGCTTTATGGATTTCCCAGTTGCTGCTTAAAAATCCCGAGTCCTTATTGCTGTCGGAATAGCCAAGCATTACCTCCTGCAAGTCGAGTTCCGCTTTGCGAGACCCTTCTTTGGAGTCGTCTTCCGCCGCCGGATCCTTGCCCCCTGCCAGCACCGCTCGATATAGAGGCAGGGAAAACAGCTCATCCATTACCGCTGGAGCCCGCTTTAGATCTTCCACCGTCTCAAACAGGGGCACCACCCGCAGCCGGCTTACTCCGGTCACCGGGTCATATAGCCCACATTCTTTTGCCAGCAACAGCACCTCCAACAAATCACTAGCATGGTGGCTCATGCTGATGATGTAGGTTTGGCAAATTTCCTGCCCAAATTCCTGCTGTAGACGACGCACCATATGGAACGTTTCCACAATTTCCCCATTAGAGGGATCTTTAAAGGGCAAATCCACCGGCACCAGGGGACGGCGGGTGCGCAGCTCCTGGCATAGCCAGTCCGCCCGCTCCTTCTCATCCATGTCTGGATAGGGCTTATCTAGCACCTGCAAGTAATCAGTGATTTCGTGGATGGTTGCCACATGGCGGGAGCTTTCCTGGCGAATATCCAGGTGCACCAAGTTGAAGCCAAATACCTCCACCTGACAAATCAGGTCATCTAAATCGCGACAGGACAAGCCCGTTTTTTTCAGGCTCTTGCTAATTAGGGTTAGCTCAGCTAAAAATTCGTCGCCAGATCCGTAAATATTAGACGACGCGTTGTCGAGCATATCTTTGTGAAGCTCGTCGCCGTTGTAAATGCGCTGCGATCGCGCCAGGGTATTTTTCAACCGCTGTTCGATATAAGCCAGCTTCAAGCGGTAGGGCTCTTGGCGATAGCGAATGGACCAGCGCTCGTACACTTCCGGCATTAGAGCATGGTCTTGCTCCAGGGACTCTAGCAAGTCCGGTAGCACATCGCTCCAGTGCAACGATAGGCTGAGCAACCCCGTTAGATTTTTAATTGAGCCCAGATATTTCTCCAGCACCAAATTGCGCTGGTAACCTGCCGTCTTCCAGGTCACATCGGGAGTTACTGACGGATTACCGTCCCGGTCCGAGCCCACCCAGGAGCCAAAGCGGCAAAAATCATAGCTAGGGGGCTTTAGGGATGGAAAGCTGGCCTTCAGAGAATCCTGAAAGCGACGGTACAGCTCGGGAATAGCATCAAACAGCACTTCTTCAAAGTAGTGCAACGCATAATCCACTTCATCGAGCACCTTGGGCTTGAATTGATGCAGCTCATCGGTACGCCACCATAAACGAATTTCCTCCGTTAGCCGCTGCCGTAGGGCTTCCACCTGCCAAGGTGCACCGCCGCCCTCTTCCGTGCGATCCAGCTCCTGGAGGATGCGCACAATGCGCCGCTGTTTGCCACGAATGGTGTGGCGCACAATTTCCGTAGGGTGGGCGGTGAATACCAACTGCACATCAAGCTGGTCAATCAGCCGTTGGATTTGCCGAGGGGGAACGTTAACACGCTTAAGGTAAGGGAATAGCCAGCTAAAGGTGCCCACGAGCCCTTCCGAAGATGAGGGAACGGTTTTTTCCAGCAAGGTCGCTTCAATGGCTCCCGCCCCATCATCGGCCGAGCCTGTTTTCTCACTGGCAGTGCCACCATTGGCTCCATTGCTGTTAACGCTGGGGGGGGCGATCGCCTCTTGGATTACGCCCATGGCAGGCGGAGGAGAAGGCGCTGCGCTTTTTTCCTTTTGCACTCGCTGTTCGTAATGCTGCTCAACAATATTGATGAGCTGAAAATACAGGGCAAACGCTCGGGTGGTTTGGATCGCCTCATTTAAATCTAGCTTTTCCACCAGGGGCAGCACTTCCGCTGTGGGAAAGTCCGACGCTTGTCCCTCTGGAGTGCACAGGTCGCGCATCTTATCCAGCAAATCCACCAGCTCCTGACCACACTCCTGCTTCAACACGCTGCGCCATAGGTCCTCCACCACCCTAAGGCGATGGTGCAAAAATAAATCTGATGCGGAAGAGGAGGTGCTGATATTGCGGTCCAGCAATTGGGTAGTCGAACTCATAAACCCTTGGCAGCCTTACTGTTAACTCAATTTTTACAAATGAATCTTGGGTCAGTGTCCAGCGCGATGACCCGGCGATTCCAGCGTACATCCCGAAAGTCTTGATTTTCAAAGTTTCACTGTCGAGGTTGTACCAAAACTATCTGATTTGTTGGGGACTCATTACTGGGAGCTGTCACCAATTAAATCTTTAAGTCAAGATTCATGAGCCTTCCAGCTCCTGACACTTTTTGTTTTTAAAGGACGTGTATTCCCCTCTGGATCAGGTTTCTGGAGCTTAGTGGATGACATGCTTTAGCTCTTGTGATCCTCGTTGGCGTTCTAAATCACTTTCAAGTATCAATTATTTCACTGATTGATTATTCCAGATTGATTTTATGGGGCTTTTACGGGGCGTTGTCAGCGGGTGGTGATGATCTCTGGAACTAGGAGCCAACGAAGGACTCTTCCTGATTTAAAATCCACTACTAGGGGCTGTCGTTATTTAAGGGTGAAAGTCTTTAGCTGTAAGGGGTTCACCCCTCAACGCTGTTCGCTTTAAAGGGCGTACACTCCCCACTACGTCAGGCTTCTGGTGCTCCATTAACAACGCGCCTTAGTTGAGAACTTAAGAAGGATCTTCTTTTATGGGATCGTCTTCTGTGGAGTCGGTGGCAGAATCAGCATCAGAATTATGTAGCAGGGGGAGGCGATCGCCCCGAAACAGCTCTTCTCCCCAGGATCCCAGCTGCTCTAAGCCCTTCGCTATTTGCCGACCCCCAGAGATCGCCGCCAGGGCCGACACCGACATCAGTCCCAGACACAGGGGATTGCGAGCCAAGTCTCCCACCAAACTATAAAGGGGACTGTCCATTAACGTTGGTTTGGAAGACGATGGGGCTGACTTTTGATCGGAATCCTGATGGGACTCAGATGATGATGCGTTTAGGACGATGGGTAGCAATGGAGAAAACTGGGGCAGCAGTGACACGGGAAATAAATTTGCGGTTAGGGCTCTGGCGAGCATAGGGGGTAAAGGATCAACAAACATCGGGCTTAGGTATGGCGGGTATGGAATGGGTCCATTAAGACACCAGAGTTATGAGCATCGGGCAATGTCGATCGCGACGGCAAAATAATCCCCAAAGATTAGAGAAAATTTAAAGACAGCAACTTAAATAAGGCAATCTATAGACAAGAGCCATACTTCAAGAACCATAGTCAAAGATGCGATCGCAAATCGTAGTGGAAGAAACAGCTCCGGTGATTAAACTGCGGTGCAGCTAAAGCAGTGGCAGAGGAAAAAATAGGGCTCGCTGGTGGACGATCCTCGCCCCAACCTCCCCCGACAACCGTCCTTTACACTAACTTTTAGGGCAGGTGCTAGGGTCTAGGGCAGATGCTGGGGGCTGTGCTCAGTAAATTTCAAACTCAACAATCACGAGGGTCACGCGATCCCTAGTCTGTTTATTTGAGAGGGCGTGTACTCCCCACTGCGTAAAGCGTCTGGCACCTAACTGAGCACACGCCCTAGTGTAGATATATGTCGTTGATGTATGTCTTTAACGTTGATGTACGGTCAGCTAGTCCGTAACTGTAACTCTGTTCAGGCTGTTGTAAGCGTTTTGGAAAAAGCAATGGATTTGGTTTCGCTGATTCAGTCCGTGTCCCCTGGGGGGATTTTTCCAGGATTAACTTCTTCAGGGATTCCAGGACTCCTGAACTTTTTGGGGGTGTTTCTGGGAGATCAGGGGGCACTGGGGCGATCGCCTCTCGCTGTCGACCTTTTGGGCGAATTCACCTCCCCCGGTCCCATTTTCTTTGAAGCCGGTCCTGTGACGGTGCGCTGGTACGGGTTTCTAATCGCCTCGGCGCTGCTGCTGGCGGTGTTTCTGTCCCAATACTTGGCGCGCCGGCAGGGGGTCAATCCCGAAGTGATGGGGGATGTGGCGATTTGGCTGGTGGTTGGGGCGATTCCCTGTGCTCGGCTGTACTATGTCCTATTCACCTGGGACAACTACGGTGGCGACATTAGCCGGATGATTGCCATTTGGGAGGGCGGTATTGCAATCCATGGGGCAATTATTGGCGGCACCATCGGGGCATTACTCTTTGCCAAGCTTAATAAATTTTCCTTCTGGAAAATGGCGGATTTGGTGGCACCGTCTTTGATTCTGGGGCAGGCTATCGGACGTTGGGGAAATTTCTTTAATTCGGAGGCGTTTGGTGGTCCCACGGATTTGCCTTGGAAGTTATTTATTCCTCGCGATCGCCGTCCTTTCGGGTATTTTCAAACGGAATATTTCCACCCCACCTTTCTCTACGAGTCCCTGTGGAACCTGATGATATTTGCCGCGCTGATGTGGATTTTCTTCCGCAGTTTGCGCGGGCTGTGGCCGCGGGTGCGACCGGGGGCGTTATTTTGCGTTTATGCCATTGGCTATAGCTTTGGGCGGCTTTGGATCGAAGGGTTGCGCACCGATAGCTTGATGTTTGGAGAGGTTCGGGTAGCCCAGCTAATCAGTATTCTGGGCGTCAGCTTAGGGACGTTAGGGCTTTGGTGGCTTTATGGAAAACGGCGATCGCTCCCCGATGTCAGCACCTATTTGCCACCGTTGAAACCTGAGGGCAAACCCGTGGCGTCTAACAGCGATTCGTAAAAAGCAATGTTGACAAGGGGCGACTCTATGGACATCGGTAGACGGGAACAAATCGGTAGACCGCGACAAATTCGGGCGTGTCATCTTAGGGCGTGTCATCAATGCAAGCGATGATCCTCAGCGATCGCTGACGGTTTTACTCATTCAAGACTTGGTCATACAAGAGTAAGAGTTGGCCATAAATGATGACAGCCCCGAGAAAGTCCACTAACAAAAGCTTTAAAAAAGCCCTTGACCGCCGAATAGTGAGACACAATAACGGTGAAATTCCTTGGTGTGGTCATCATAAATTCGTATTAGCAGGTTTGAGCCGTTGGGATGTGCCGCCCTAGCCTATTTCGGGCGGGACGTGACTCTCCCCGTTGCGCAAGGCTTGTAGGGGTGCTTAGCGGTAATGATGACGCTCCCCAAGATACGGTCGGCAGAGTATAGTCGGTCAGATGTCGGCTAAACATCCTTACGCCGACAAGCGGGCACTATTGGGCGAGCACCACCCCGTATGACATTACGTTTACTAGGCGTTTACTATCTATTGGGCTAAGGGGCAGTGGCAAAGTATCAAAGAGTTTTGTTGAAGCTAAGCGGGGAGGCGCTGATGGGACAACTGTCCTACGGTATTGATCCCGCTATTGTCAAGGGTATTGCTGAGGAGATTGCTTTGGTGGCGGAGCAGGGCACTCAGTTGGCGATCGTGGTGGGCGGCGGCAATATTTTCCGTGGCGTCAAGGCGGCGGCGGGGGGGATGGATCGGGCTACCGGCGACTATATCGGTATGATTGCCACGGTGATGAATGCGATGACGTTGCAAGATGCTTTGGAGCGTATGGGGGTGCCGACGCGGGTGCAAACGGCGATCGCCATGCAGGAAGTGGCAGAACCCTACATTCGCCGTCGCGCCATTCGCCACCTGGAGCGGGGGCGGGTGGTGATTTTCGGCGCGGGCTCCGGTAATCCCTTTTTTACAACGGATACGACGGCGGCGTTGCGGGCGGCAGAAATTGACGCGGAAGTAATATTCAAGGCCACCAAGGTCGATGGGATTTATGATTGTGATCCGGCGACCAATGCGGACGCTAAACGCTATACGAGCCTGAATTACACCCACGTGCTCGCCAATGACCTGCGGGTGATGGATAGTACGGCGATCGCCCTGTGTAAGGAAAACGATATTCCCATCGTGGTTTTTAACTTAACCACGGAAGGCAATATTAATCGGGCGGTGATGGGTGAATCAGTTGGAACACTTGTGGGAGGAAACTGTGATGTCGTCTGAGCTGCTATCTGAGCTGGAAGAAAAAATGAATAAGTCCGTAGATTCGACTCTACGGGCATTTAACACTTTGCGCACCGGGCGAGCCAATACGGCGCTGTTGGACCGGGTTGAGGTGGACTATTACGGCACGGCGACCCCTCTCAAGCAAATTGCCGGAATCACGGTGCCCGATTCAAGCACCATTGTGATTCAGCCATATGATGCCAGTGCTTTGACCAATATTGAGCGAGCAATTTCCATGGATTCGTCCCTGGGTTTGAATCCCAATAATGACGGTAAGCTGATTCGGCTGAATATTCCCCCACTCACCGAGGAGCGCCGTAAAGAGTTGGCGAAGGTGGCGGCAAAATATGCGGAAGAGGGCAAGGTGGCCTTGCGGAATATCCGTCGTGATGCGATCGACGGCGTGCGTAAGCAGGAGAAGGCAAGCGATATTTCCGAAGATGAGTCGCGGGACCTCCAGGACAGCGTTCAAAAGGTCACCGACAAGTTCTCGGGCAAAATTGACAGCCTTTTGAAGGATAAAGAAAAGGAAATTATGTCGGTATAGATAGTTCGTTGGTGGCGTAAACGCACCGCTCAGCCATTGTTGCTTTTGAGGCGGTGCGTTTTGCATCTCTGGCGCATTTTTCTGATTTTGTTGTGGGAATCTTTTTAAGAGTTTTTTAATGGCGGAACTACAGGTTGGCGATCGCGCCCCAGATTTTGAGTTGCTCGACGGCGAGGGCAACACGGTTAAGCTGGCTGATTTTCAGGGCAAGCGGGTGATTTTGTACTTCTATCCCCGCGACAATACCCCCGGCTGTACCAAAGAAGCCTGCGGGTTTCGCGATCGCCAGTCAGAATTTGCGGAAAAAAACACCGTAATCCTGGGCATCAGCGGCGACGACGCCAAATCCCACGGCAAATTCACAAACAAGTTCGACCTAAATTTTCCGCTGCTGTGCGACACGGAAAATAAGGTGGCGGAAGCCTACGGCAGCTATGGACTCAAGAAATTTATGGGGCGCGAATTTATGGGCACCTTCCGCCATACCTTCGTCATTGCTCCCGACGGCACCTTAGAAAAAATCTACCGCAAGGTGAAAGCTGAGCCCCATCCCGCCCAGGTGCTTGAGGATCTGGCGGAACTGCCGCCCGTTGGTTAGAGGATCCGATGAATTTTCTGCGGGCGATTTGGACGAAAGCTTTGCCCCAAATCTGGCGCTACGGCAAAACCTTTTTGGGATTGGTGTTCCGCCATCCTCTGGTGGGGGCAACGGCGATCGCCCGGCTGGACGATAATTCAATAATTTTGGTGCGGCGCAAAGACGACGGCCTATGGTCCATTCCCGGCGGACTGGTGGACTGGGGAGAAACGGTGGAAAGCGCCGTGGTGCGAGAGGTCCAGGAAGAAACGGGGCTAACTGTAACTAGCGTGGATCGGCTGGTGGGGGTTTACTCGTCCGTGGGGCGCGATCCCCGGATGCACTCCGTATGTATTGCCGTAGCGGTCCATGTTCAGGGACAATTTGCGGTGGGCGATGCCTTGGAAATTTCCGGCATCCGCGCCTTCCCCGCCGATCAAGTGCAGCAGCTTATCAATACATCCTCTCTGTCCCACGACCATGCCCGACAGCTTCAAGATTACTTCAGTGGGAGCACAGCCCTCCGTTAAAGATCCCAGGGCAAACCGACGCAACGGTCGGCTGCGGCTGCCCCAAGGACAATGGTTTTGGAAGGAGGATGGGCGAGGTGCTCCGGTGGTTTTTCTCCACGGAATGCCCGGTGATAGCAGCCAGTGGGATTATGTGCTGGATTCGGTGATGGAACGCCACCATGACGATCTCCATTGTTTTGTGCCAGATCTGTTGGGCTGTGGCGAGTCTCTATCCGCCGTGGGTAGCTCCATCACCATCCAACGGGATGCCCTGCTGGCTTATTTGAACGCTTTGGATTTACAGCAAGTGTGGCTAGTGGGTACTTCCGTAGGGGCGTGGGTGGGATGTGATTTGGCGATCGCCCACCCCCACCGAGTCACCGGTTTAGTCCTGCTGGATCCCGACGGAGCCATACTACCCAAGCCCCTGCAACGTCAGCGCCGTCGCCAGTATCGTTGGGGTCGGCGATCCCTGCGCCGTCAGTGGCTAGGACTGGCCAAACGCTTCTCCCGCCGCGCCACCGCCCGCTGGCACCAGGTGCAATATCTGCGCTCCCACGGGGATCAATTTAAACTATGGGACCGACTGCTCATTAAACGCCCCAAAGCAGAGCGCCAGGGGGAATGGCTCAGCGGCAAGCTGGAGGGAGTAAAACAGCCCGTGCTCCTAATGCGCAGCGCTAACCCCGACCCCATCAGCGGGCATAACTATCAGCACTTTTCCAGGGCGATCGCCCAAGCAAAACACCAGCCCCTGGATGCGCTCCCTGACAGCCTTAGCGCCACCTATATCAACAGCAATCCCAACAGCATCCCCCTTATTGATCCCGTCAATAATCCGCCGGAAGCCAGCGCCGAAATCGCCCGGCACCTAACCCAATTTATTTTGTCCCCTCGAGACACCGACGCCCCAACCACTGCCACACTATGACCCCCCCGGATCAGCCCCGCCCCGATCAGCCCCGCCCCGATCAGTCTCACCCCGAGCAGTCTCATCCCGATCAGCTACGCCAACTGCTAGCGGAAGTCGCCCAAGGGCAAGTTTCCCCCGATGCCGCCTACGCCCAACTGAAAACCCTGCAATTTGAGGCGATCGACGACTTTGCCAAAGTGGACCATCAGCGGGCTATGCGCACCGGCTTTCCCGAAGTGATTTGGGGACCGGGCAAAACCCCCGAACAAATAGCCCAAATTATGACTGCCATGGGGAACCACGCCAGCACCATCATGGTCACCCGCCTCGACGACGACGCCTATCGATCACTGCAAAGTTTGGTGCCCAATCTGCAATATTTTGACCGCGCCCGCATCGGAGCATTGCGATCATCCGAAACCCTATATCAACCCATTCACCCCGGTGAAATTGGCATCGTCTCCGCCGGTACTGCCGACTTGCCCGTTGCCGACGAAGCTGCCGTTACCGCCGAACTAATGGGTTTTAAAGTGAAGCGTCTATGGGACGTGGGTGTTGCCGGCATCCATCGTTTACTAGCCCACCGGGAGCAGCTTACCCAATTTGACGTAATTATCGTAGTGGCCGGCATGGAAGGAGCCCTTCCCAGCGTCGTTGCCGGTCTCGTCAATTGCCCCGTAATCGCCGTTCCCACCAGCATTGGCTATGGCGCCCACTTCAACGGTCTCGCTGCCCTGCTGTCCATGCTTAATTCTTGCGCCACCGGTATCGGCGTAGTCAATATTGACAACGGCTTCGGGGCTGCCATGCTATCGGGGCAAATCCTCCGAGCCGCCTACGGCATCAGCCGCCGTCAATAGCTAACCTCTGTCAAAGTTCTTGGGGAAACAGCACCCGTGCGCCCCCCAGCAAAATTGCGCCCAAACTAATTTGCGCCACCACGGGAATAGAAAAGAAAAAACACACCCAGCAGCCAGCACCAACGGTGCCCAGTAAGATTTTCGGCACTTCGTCGCCGGGGGACACTCGCGCCATAAAGCGATAAGCAACCACGGACGCGATCAAGAGAAAAATTGAAGTGAGGCAAGTTGTGGTCACAAGAGCACCTTGCAATATTTCTTTAACAATATTTTGTAATATTACAGAAAGTTTTTATTTATGGCAACATTGAGCAATGTCGCATCAAAAGAACTTTTCTGTGGAGCGTTCCGGTCAATTTGTATAGCCTATGGCAGAAATTCTGCATCGCCGGTAATATTTCCAACTTTTGCAGCTGCTGCCCCTAAAAAAGATAAATACTGATAGAATTCTGAGTGCAATTAATCCGCGGCGGTCGTTGTTGTTGCGACTAGTGCCGGGTGATTTAAGGCTGCCGATGTAGCTCAGGGGTAGAGCATTCGATTCGTAATCGAATGGTCAGCGGTTCAATTCCGCTCATCGGCTTACTCTGTTGACTGCTCTTAAATTGTATCGGAGAACACTGTTTTTCGGTGGTGATTTCTAACGTGGCTAGGCGTTATCCGGATCACCCACCAAGTTCTTTAAACCCTTCGCCAAGTTGGGGGCTTAGGATTGGGAATAAGGAGCCTCAGTGACAATCTCATGCGTTACAAGATTAGTGGGTGATAGAGATATGGTGAATGTTCGTTTCCCCTAGGCACCGATGGAAAGAGTTTGTTTAGGTAAAGGCGTTGATGCCGATATGACCATCACCAAAGGCTTTACCAGCAATGTAGAAGTCTTGGGGGTAAATCCATTGGGATTCCAAAGGTCCATGGATTTGGATGCCGGTCATCACTGAATAGTGGAATACGTTTGTGTCAAGGCTGCTTAAAAGCTTACCCACGTCCGCGGAAATAATTTGACTCGCTAGTTGGGTGATGCCCACCAGGTCCGGGCGATCGCCATATTTCAGTTGGGACAGGATTTTTTGGCGAATGATGGTTTGCTCAATATCCTGCATATCCATCTCAATCATCAATTTCCCCATTTCCAGTTCCGCCACGATTGCCTCTAAAGCACCGCAGGCATGGGACGCATCGGCGATGCCCTCCCGACTCACTTCCCCCACTTTTCCATAGCGGGAAATGGCAATGTGGGGCATGGCGTAGAACGTAAAGCGCCGGAGACCACTCAGTAGCGGGGTGTGTCCTTTAGCCGCCGCTAGCCCGGTTTTGCCCATGAGCACAAAGCCCCCCAAGCTACAGCAGTTAAAGGTTTTGCCCCAGTATTTCACCACCGCCTCGTACAGGGGGTCGGTAATTTCATCGCGGCAAATGGCGATCATCCCCATGGTGTTTTCGTCTTCAAACCCGTATTCTTCCAGCGCCTGGACGGTTCTTTCCATGTAAACCGGTAGGGGCAGTGCTCCCGGAAAATAGGTCTGCAACGTGTTCACAAAATGGGGACAGTTACGAACGCTAGCCAGCTCTAATGGAGCGTTGGTCCAGTCAATGGTTTGGGCATTTAGGGACGGCAGGCTAAAGGTACTTTTGCGTTTTTGGGTGGTGACTACGGGGGAGTTTTTCATGGCAACAGACTGAGCAGTGGGGTTGAACATAACGGCACCGCTGAATTGGGAGTGAGTGTGGGTTCCTTGTTGCTTCTGTGGGGAAGTACAAGTGGGACGGTAGAGGCAGCCTGATAACCAATAATCAAAATTGAATAGTCAGGATCGAATAGTCAAGATCAAGAGCAGACGCGGATTTAACGGTAGTACTCTTGGACTCGACCAATTACCCAGTCGAACACCTCCAGCACCTTGTTAAAGGCGGTGGGGTCTTTCAGGGTAGATAGGCTGAAGTTGGGCGATCGCCCAACTTCACGATTTTCCGGCAGCGCTAAGCCCACTTCGCTAAATTGCGATCGCAGCAAATCCCACTCGTCGCGACTATCAAAGGGATCCCAATTGGCGTAGTGCTGGGACATGATCTCAAAGCCGCCATCGATGCCAATCTTAAATAGCTCGTGACTGACGCCGCGGTTACCTTCGTAGACCGCCACAAAGCCACCGTAGGTGTCCCCCGTACGCCAGTGCACCTCCAGGCTACGGCGATCGCAACACCAGTCATACAAGGCCCGAGCCACCTCCACCTCGTTTTCCGTTTGCCGCAGCTCCATTTCCTGGAAAAAGCTCTTTTCGTCCCAGCGGCGGCGCTCCAGATTTGTTGCCGATTTCTTTTTGTTCGCCTCCGCCGTGCGTCCAATGGCCCGAGGCACCAGGGTCTTCAATCCGTCATCTTCCCCTTGACCGGCGTACTGCTTAATTTCAATGGCCACCAGCTCCGCCGGATCCATTTGCTCATTTAAAAACTCAATCATGCGGCTTAGCTCGTCAGACACCTGGTCCGACACCAACACTAGGCGAATACGCCCCGCCTGAAGGTTAGTTTTCACCTGCTGCCAAAACCGCTCCTCATCCTGGTCATGTCCCAGGAACGCCTCAAACACCTGCTCCGGGTCCCGGTCCACTTCCCGACAATTAGCCTCAAACTGGGTCAGGATACTTTCCACCGGCCAGTTCAAAGACACGCTAGCCGCCGCAGTCAACAAATGTCCTACGGTTCCTTGGCGAATTTGGGGATCAACGCTGCAGTCAATTTCCACCAAAGTGGGCACCGCGTCGCGATCAAGAAAAATACGGTTGCTGGCCCATAAATCCGTGCGACTGTCCTCAAAGCCGCCGCCATCTTGGCGAATAATTACTAGCCACTCATCTAGGGCTTCTCGATCCACCCGTTCCCCGTTAAGCAAGTTGGGATATAGCTCCAATAGCTCCTCTAATAGGGCTTCAGATCCATAAGATTGCTCCACCATCTCAACTAGGCGACCATCATCGCGAACGAGATAAATTCCACTGCTCATAGATTTTATTGTTTAAGGACGAGGCGACTTTACAGTTGTAGCTCGATTGTTCTGGGGACACGCCAATAGTTACGGCCAAAGCTTTGATGAGCTAAGAGATACTGCACCCGCCTTAAAAAACAACTCGGGACTGTAACACTACAGCGCAAAACTTTTGCATTTGGCTGGTGACTAGCTGGAAAGCAGCTGGCGACATCCTTCAGAAGGATTAGAACCATTGAGAGTCGTTTTGGAGGCTTATGTAAACAGCTCAAGGAGAAAAAGAAGGCGTGTAAACCTGCTTTGCTCCTGTGAAACGCTGCTTGCATATTTTTGCCTGTGTTAATAAAACATTAACGTCAGAAATGCTACTCAAAAGTGATCCGAAACACTGGTGCTAGGAGACTTTTGCCGGTCTTCGCTGTGAGTGCCGGTAAAAACCAGGGCGGCGGGACCAGTCATATATAGATGGTTGTCGGTGCTGGACCATTCAATATCTAGTGGTCCCCCCGGTAGCTCCACCGTGGCATGGCGATCGCACCGATCATTCAACACCCCGGCCACCAGGGACGCACAGGCTCCGGTGCCACAGGCGAGGGTAATGCCAGCGCCCCGTTCCCACACTCTCATTTTGAGGCGATCGCGCCCCAGCACCTGGATAAATTCCACATTGGTTTTTTGGGGGAAGACGGCGTTGGTTTCCAAGGGCGGCCCCACCGTTTCCAAGGCAATGCTGTCTACATCGTCCACAAAAGTAATGGCGTGGGGGTTGCCCATGCTCACCGCCGTAAAATTGCGGGTCACGCCGTCTACGGTCAAAGGCATATCAATGGCCTTTTCCCCCGCCGCTGCCAGGGTGGTGGGCACTTTTTCTGCGGACAAAATCGGCTCGCCCATGTCCACCGTTACTTGACCATCGGGGCGAATTTTCGGCTGAATTAATCCGGCGAGGGTGTGGATTCGGTAAAGCTTTTCGGCATTTTCGGGCAAATTTTCTAAGGCAGCCACAAACTTGGCGTAGCAGCGAATGCCATTGCCGCACATTTCCGGCTCGGACCCATCGGAATTAATAATCCGCATGGTGTAGTCCGTGTCGCTGGTTCTAGGATCATCGGTGGGAGGCAACACAAAAATCACCCCATCGGCTCCAATGCCAAAATGGCGATCACACCATTGGGCTGCGGTTTCTGTGCTTAGTATCAGCTCCGACTGATGGCGATTGTCCACCAAAATAAAATCGTTGCCGAGACCGTGATATTTGGCAAACTGGATACCATTACCGTTCGCGTCTCCCATAACCACCTTCCTAATCTTTCGTCTAACTCTTCAAAACTATGGCTGAATTCCAAACTGGTTTGCCGAGCTCCCGTCAGGTTCAAAGCGCCATTCGCGAAAAAAAAGAAGTTGAAATTAAACTTCTCACTGATGACTTAATTTTGGGCAAAGTAAGCTGGCAAGACCAAGATTGCATTTGCATTATTGACCAGTATGATCAGCCTACTATTGTATGGCGGCACGCGATCGCCTTCCTAAAGCCCAAATCCTAATGCCCCCAGCCTTATTAGCAATCGCCACAGTAATTTGCATCGTATACTCCCCCCTTATTAAGGGGGGCTGGGGGGGAGCCTCAGAAATTTCACCCGTAGCCCAGACTTCACCCCAAGTTACTGAGCAGGACAACTCAGAGACCCTAGCTCAATTAGAAACCCTAAAAACCACCGCCGATTTACTCACTAAGCTGCTATACGCGGTGGCGGCGCTGGTTATTACCTTGCCCATTGCCATGGTGGTGGTGATGAAACTGGGGCGCGATCGCTGGGTGCAGCAAACGACAGACGCGGTGGTGGACTCATTGGAGCGGGAATTGCGGCATCGCCTCAGCGCCGACGTGGCAAAATACCGCACTGAAGCTACTCAACAATTTCGCCAACAGCAACAAACTATTAGCCAGGGGCTGTATGGCGAAGTGCGTCAGGAGCTGGACCGGCTGAAAGATGCGGTGACGGTGCAGGCGATGCAGGGACAGTCCAACGACGGCGATCCCCAGCTATGGTACGCCCGAGGAAACGCGCTGGATGAACTGGGGCGCTATGAGGAGGCGATCGCCGCCTACGATCGCGCCTTGGAAGCGGACCCAAAATTTTATGCAGCGTGGGTGAATCGGGGCTATTGCCTGGACCGTCTGGGACGCTATCGAGGGGCGATCGCCGCTTTCGACCAGGCATTGCGCATCAAGCCCGATTACGACGGACTTTGGTACAACCGGGGCACGGTGCTGGGCAAAATCCAACGCTACGGAGCCGCCGTGGAATCCTTCAACCGCGCCCTCAAATTGAAGCCCAACTTCCCCGCCGCCTGGAACAATCGCGGCACCGCTTTAACCAAGTTGAATCATTACGACGAGGCGATCGCCTCCTTCGACCGAGCCATTAGCCTGGCGGAAAATACACCGGGACCATGGTACGGAAAAGCCTGTTGTTTTGCGGCTCAAAATAAAGTGGAGTTGGCGATCGAGCATCTCCATCGCGCTATCCAAATTGACCCGGCAACCTATCGAGAATTGGCGAAAACGGACCCGGAATTTAACGGAGTGCGATCCCACGATTTATTCGCTTGGTTGTTAAGTGAAGAGGAAAAATGAAACGTTCAAAGTTTCATTGGTGATCAGAACCGGTGTGCATCAAGCCAGCATTTACCAAGTCAGTATGCACAAAGATTTAGCGACTCTACTTCAAACGAAGTAGTTGAAAACTGTCTTGGGGGTGGGGAAAACCTCCCAGCGAATATGCCATTCTTCGATGGAAGTCGAACGCTCGAATTATAGGAGAAGTATATGACTCGCTATCGTAATAGTTCTAAAACTGGACCTTCAATTGCGCTCTACATTGTGGGTGTGGCTCTTGTGGTGGCGGCTGCTTTAATCATCCTAAATGGTTTAGGCGTGCTATCAGCTATTCCTGGTTATGTGTACGGGGCGATCGCTTTGGTGGTGCTCGGCGTGGGCATTTTAAGTGGTTTAAATCGCTCCAGATAACGGCATATTTTTGCTGTAAACCTGTTCTAAATTGGCTTTTATTTTGTAGATAATTCCTTGTAAAAACAAAGGCGAAATTCAAGCGTTTAACATGAGTTAAATAATGAACCTCATACCACGTAAATTTGATTTTCGCCGTCTAAAATATTTTGCCGTCAACGCAGTTGCTCAAATTTATTCGGTTAGAGCAACCGCTTTTAAAGTGTTAGTCGCCTCAGCAATCTGTGTAGGAATTGTATTGCTGTTGCATCTCCAAACTGGAATGCCAACGGCTAACTTTACCCGCGATCCAGTGGCGGTGCTGGATGGACCGCTGCTCACGGGATTTTTGTCCCAAGTGGGCATTTTGTTTTGGGCTGGAATGACTGCGATTTGCTTATTTATGACCTGCATCATTGTCCCTAGGATAAGCAATGCCAAGGTCCGAAACTTCTTTCTTACGTCTGGTTTTGTATTGTTACTTTTGGGGCTTGATGATGCTTTCTTGATTCACGAGGTGTTGAGTGAATACCAAGGCATTCCCGAAACGTTGATTTATGGCAGCTATGCAGGGTTAGTGCTGTGGTGGCTAATTAGATTTAGCTCAATTATTTTTAAATCTGAATACGCTCTCCTGGGAATGGGACTGTTGTTCTTTGCTCTTTCGGTGGTTTTGGATGTGGTACAGCCCGATGTTCGAGGTTTGACCTTGTTTGAGGATAGTGCCAAGCTGGTGGGCATCTTGAGCTGGCAGGCGTACTTTTTCCGGTTGGGAGTGTCGGTTATTCGCCGCAACACCTCTGTTAATTCGATGTTGTCACCAGCACCCCCCGCCAAAATTTAGGATTCTACGCCCTGTTCCAGTTCACCCTCTTGATTCCCTTGGGCCGTTTCAACTTGGGGGACGAAGCCGGACCGTTTACGCCACCATGCCAACAAGGTACTTGCCACAAAAATACTGGAGTAGGAACCGGCGAGAAAACCAATGATTAGCGCCAACGAAAAGAAGCGTAGGGTGGAGCCGCCGAATAGGAAGATGGCTACCACGGCAAGCAGGGTACTGATGGTGGTGTTGATGGAGCGGGTTAGGGTTTCGTCCACTGCCAGGTCAACGGCTTCTTCCACTGATGCCACTTCTCTGACTTTGAAGGTTTCGCGGATGCGGTCGTAAATTACCACGGTGTCGTTGACGGAGAAACCAATAATGGTGAGCAGCGCCACTACAAATAGGGTGTCCACTTCGATGCCGCCCAGCCAGCCGAGCCACGCAAATGCGCCCGCCGTTATCAGCACATCGTGGAACAGGGCGATGATGGCAAAAATGGCGTAATCAAATTGGAAGCGCAAGCTTAGGTAGGCGATGATTCCGGCTAGGGCTAGGGCGATCGCCAAAATGCCCGAGGTTAAAATCTGCTGTCCCAACACCGGACCCACGGTGTCGATCTGGGTGGCAGCGGGGTCAAATTTACCCACTTGTTCCTCTAGGGCGCTGACCAATTGGCTGCGTTCTTCTGCGGATAAATCTTGGCTGCGAATGGCGATGATATGGCGATCTTGCGCTTGGGAATCACGATCCAATAGCTGCACCGATGAACCATCCAGATCGCGATCGCCCAGCACGCCGCGCACCACATTGATATCAATAGGCTGGCTGCACACCTCCGGCTGACTATTGCCGGTACCGCAGCCCAGCTCAAGCTGTAGCCGCGTTCCCCCCAAGAAATCTAGCCCTAGCCGCAGGGGCGCACCAAATTGGCTAAAACAGATGCCCATAGCCACGAAACCGGCGATTAGTAGCCCAGCGGAAATGGACCACCACAGCTTGCTGCGTTTCGTAACCTGCAATTTGAACATGGGGCGTTATGGGTTTGCTGTTGGAAGTTTGAGTAAAAAATTTAAGGGAAACGTGTTTTAGGCGGGGCGCGATCGCCGCTTTTCCATGGGGGGCAAACCGGGGCAATACAGCTCTGGCTTACGCAAGTTGGGAATGGTCAACGCCACAAGAAGCAGGGTACGGCTACAGGTGACGGCAGTAAACATACTGGTCAACACGCCGATCGCCAAAGTCAGCGCAAAGCCTTTAACCAAACCGGTGCCCAACCAGAACAGCACGGCGCAGGCAATGAGCGTGGTAATGTTGCCATCCAAAATACTGGAGAACGCACGGAAAAAGCCAGATTCTACAGACCGGTATAACGACTTACCGCTGCGCAGTTCTTCCCGGGTGCGCTCAAAAATCAGCACGTTGGCGTCCACCGCCATCCCGATACTGAGGATAAACCCGGCGATTCCCGGCAGGGTTAGGGTGACGGGAATTAGGGCGAATACGGCGAAGGTCAGGATGGAATAAATCACCAAAGCTACGTTGGCGATCACCCCCGGCAGCCGGTAATACACCACCATAAACACCAGCACCAAAATCAAGCCGCCGACGCCTGCGTAAATACTGGCTTGGACGCTATCTTGCCCCAAGGTTGCACCCACAGTGCGGGTTTCCACCAGCTCCACCGGTAACGGCAGCGCACCACCTTTAAGCTGAATTGCTAAATCCTGTGACGAATCCAAGTCGAAGCCGCCGCTAATTTGGGTGCTGCCGCCGGTAATTCCCAACTGGGCATATTCCACATCCACTCGCGGGGCAGTGAGCAGCGCATCATCGAGGAAAATCCCCAAACCGCGCCCCGTACCCGCAAGCCCTTTCGTTAACTCGGCAAAAGAATCAGCCCCTTCTCCGTCGAAGTTGATGACCACCACCCACTGATCACCGGCATCCGGCTGGGCATAGGCATCGCGCACTTGCTTTCCCGTTAAAGCAGGTTCAGAAAACAGACCCAGCAACGCCTTGCGACTTTCCTCTAGAGACGCATTCGCTTCGTCCAAAGCCTCTGAATTTTCCTGGGCGATCGCCGTTGCCTGCTGCCGCCTTAAATCTTCGTAGACCACAAATTCCGCCTGGAACTGCTGATCGGTGCCGGGGCTTTGGGCACGAAATTCCAACCGCGCTGTGTTGCCCAACACCCGCTCTGCCTGCTCAGGATCGTCTACCCCAGGCAACTGCACCGAAAGCTGGGTGCCGCCAACGGTTTGCACCACCGCCTCCGACACGCCCAAGCCATTAATGCGATTTTCAATCACTCGACGAACGGCATTTAAATCGTCGGGGGTTAGCTGGGGCACCTCCTCAGTGGTGCTGACCTGGAGGGTTAGTTGGGATCCCCCTCGCAAATCTAGTCCCAAGTTAAGGGGCAAATTGGCCAAAACGGTGATGGAAAGAACCGCCAGGGACAAGATGAACCCGAGCATAAACCGTTGTCGCTGCATAGGAAAATCGGTTTCTTAAAGGATTAAATCAATAGAGTTTGAATCATGTGGGGAGAGCAAACGACGCCATTACAGCTCGTTGGCAATCAGCTTTTTCGCGGTTTCCACAATGGTGGGCGGCTGCACAATGGTCAAATCTTCCAACTTGCCGTTGTAAGGCGTAGGAATATCCTGGGAAGCCAACCGAATCGGGGGCGCATCCAACTCATCGAACAGTTGCTCGTTGATTAACGCCATCACCTCAGCACCGATGCCGCCGGTTTTCATGCACTCTTCGACGATGATAACCCGGTGGGTTTTGCGCACTGATTTGGCGATCGCCTCCATATCAATAGGCTTCAAGGAAATCAGGTCAATCACCTCGGGATCGTACCCTTCCTGCTCTAAAGTCTTCGCCGCCTGCATGGCATGGTGGCGCATTCGGGAATAGCTCAAGATAGTAACATCGCTGCCTTCGCGCACCATTTCCGCTTTATCTAACGGCAGCAAGTACTCATCATCCGGCAAATCTTCCCGCAGGTTGTAAAGCAATACGTGCTCAAAAAACAGCACCGGGTTCTCATCGCGAATCGCCGCCTTCAACAACCCCTTGGCGTTGTAGGGAGTGGAGCAAGCCACAATCTTCAAACCGGGCACCGCCTGGAAATACGCCTCCAAACGCTGGGAGTGCTCTGCGCCCAACTGCCGACCCACACCACCGGGACCGCGAATCACCATGGGAATCTTGAAATTGCCGCCGGAGGTGTAGCGCAGCATCCCGGCGTTGTTGGCAATCTGGTTAAACGCCAACAGCAGGAAACCCATATTCATACCCTCAATGATGGGACGCAGCCCAGTCATCGCGGCACCCACTGCCATCCCCGTAAAGCTGTTCTCGGCGATCGGGGTATCGAGCACGCGCAGCTCGCCATATTTGTCGTATAAACCCTTGGTTACCTTGTAGGAACCACCGTAGTGACCCACATCTTCACCCATAACCAGGACATTTTCGTCCCGAGCCATTTCTTCGTCGGTCGCTTCCCGCAGCGCATTGAATAGGATCGTGTCTGCCATGAGATTGGTCTGCTACTTGCCTTGCCGTAGGTGGGTCAGTGGTTAATCTTACCCCTAAGCCGTCCCCTTGCCCCATTGCAATCACGGCAAACCCTGTCGCTGCAACTCTATACAGAATCCGCAGAATCACAATACTGAAAATCTTTCCTCCATGATATGTACGAAGACAATGACACCTTGTTGCATTGATACGTCACACGCTTTCAAGTGAGCTAAGCTTGCCTCAAGTCAAAGAATTTTAGCTAAACAATCGCTTTGCACGAAGGAAGTCTATGAGTTCTGGGCAGTCTCTACAAGCACAATTAAACGCGCTGTTGCCTCAGGTGGGTGGTGAATCTGAAGGTCAGGCAATTAAAACGTCAGTACTAAAAATAGTTCACAACACTGTCGTTTTCGAGAACAAAGTTTATCAAATACGCAATATATGTGTTGCTGAACTAGCAGATCTCACACGAACATTTGCTGTCAATCAAACTGTTCCATCCTGGTATTGGTTCCTTGTGGCCTTGGGAGTCATCCTCCTCTTTGCCTACGGCATTGGTATTTTCATACTTGCTTATGTGGGCTATCTGTTCTGGCAGCACAGTAATCTAGACAAAAGTCGCACTATTGAAAGGTATGGTTTGAGGCTTGGCATGAACTCTGGGGAAGAGGTCATCCTAGCCAGCAGCGATAAGGATTTTGTTCTGAAGATTATCTTAACGCTGTACGACATCATGAACACTGATACTCCGAAGGCAGTTTCGTTTAATTTTGAAACTCTCAATATGGAGGATAGGTCTATCAATATCGAAGAAGCCTACGGATCAACTGTTGTTTCTGGCCAGGTCGGACGCGACGTTGTTAACACCATATAAATAAGTTCCCGATTATTCAGACTTCAGGTGAAGCTCAATGGCAAATGAATCAATTCGAGTTGATCAGGTTATAGGTGGAGTTATCTCCTCAGGTAGCGTGGCTGGAGATATCGTTGTCAACAGCGTAAATAACGTCACCACAGAGGAACAGAAGAATCTTGCAGAAGCTGCGCTTGAAATCCAGCAACTTCTAGATCAGTTATCCCAGACTTACCCTACGACAACAGCAGCTGAAAAGGTGACTGTTGCTGCGAAGGCCATGGACAAGATTGAGCGGCAACCTGGTACCAAGAAGAAAATTGCTAAAGCGTTAAAAGCAGGTGGAGCTGCCGCACTGATCGAACTTACCAATAACCCAGTTGTTAAAATTCTGACTCCAATGCTTGAAAGCTTGTTGGAGGATGGTAAGTAGTTAAAACTCGGGAGGATGCACTTTATTCTCCCGAGACTTAAATTGGCTATGGTTAATTTGAGCTAGAGGTACTCAGAACATTTGCTAGCCGCTTCAGGATTTGCAGCACCCGAGAGATTTCATTTCCCTGTCTGCGAATGCTGAACTCATCTGACAAGGTGTACAGAAGTCCCTTTTGATCTGGTATCGCTTTCACGAAAATAAAATTTGAGCCATTTGTCAGTAAGCCGTAGCTTGGCTGCTCTCCGACTTTGGGATTTGATAGCAGATACGACAACAATTGAGCCTGTCCCACTTCTAGCGAAAATGCTGCTTGCTTGGACTCGATCGCCAACACCCAAACAGAGTCGCACAGCACTAAAACATCCAAAAATCCCGTAACTTTCAGGTCACCATCTTCACTGATGATTTCTGTCGATGCCTCTGACTGAATGCGAAATGGCGGCAGAAAGAAACCGGCTAAGTCAAGTAACGGTGAAAGCACTACCATTTTGACTGTGTTTTCCAACAGGGGTGGGTAGCGCAGCAGGTACGTATAACTGGTTTTGATGCGATCGCAGCGATCTTTCTCCTCCTGGCTCAACTCCGGCAGGTCCGTTTGCCACTCGGGGAAGAGCGAAGGATCGTCAGAAAATTTCAGGTTAAAGCGATCTTCTAACTCGCTTAGCGCAACCGTTCTTGCCGTTTTAGTTTGCATAGCAGCACCGGATTTCCCTACTTCCACTGAAACACAGCCCGCAAGAATTCGCACGGTATGGAACGTGGCTTTGGTGTGGCGATCGCCCAATCAATATCCCAAAACGATAGGATAGACGCACAGTTTTTGATTGCAGCGAACAGCACCCCATTGCACCATGCAAACCCTGGCGCTCCAAATTCCAGACAGTCTGTATGATCGCCTCTACCAAACTGCCCGCGCCGTACAGCAACCCATTGAGCAAATCGTGCTGCGATCGCTGCAAATTGGTGCGCCTCCAGGATTTGATGACGTTCCCGCAGAATTTCAGACACGCCTTGCCGAACTTGATGGGCTTGAGGATGGGGAACTGTTCGCGATCGCGGCAACGAAACAAAGCCCGCAGGAATTCGCCCGCTACGAAACCCTGCTGAGTCTTGGCGATCGCTCCGACGCCGAACAAACAGAACTTGATAGTTTGCGTTTTGAAGCCGATTTACTGATGCTGCGTAAAGCCCATGCGGCGGCCCTATTGCGGTGGCGTGGTCCCCTGACAGCCTGATGTCCGAATATATCTCTGCCAAACTGCGTAGTCAGGTTGCTGAACGGGATGGCGATCGCTGTGCCTACTGTCAAACCAGCGAAGCCAACAGCGGCATCCCCCTATCCATTGACCATGTTTTACCCGTTGCAAAGGGTGGCCAAACAACCCTCGATAATATTTGCTTGGCTTGCCGCACCTGCAATGAAGCGAAGGGCAAACGAATCGGTGGCGTGGATCCCCTTTCAGGTCAAGACTGTCCACTGTTCAATCCCATTAAAGAACCTTGGGATCAGCATTTTGCCTGGAGCGCAGAGGGTATTGATGTGGAGGGAAAAACAGCCGTTGGTCGCGCAACTGTTGAAGCGCTGCGGATCAACAACCCCATTCGCGCTGCCCGTCGGCGATGGGTTTTGAGTGGTTGGCATCCACCCTCGTAAGTTCCGGTTGATTGAGGGTTTCGATAAGGGGGCAAATTTCACCAGGTTTGGGCTGGAAATCGGTTGTTGCCCAGTGGTCGCGATAGTTTTCCAGCGTGGCTTTAAAGCTTGTCATCTCCTGAATCTGCGCCTCAAGCTGCTGAATTTTCTCCTGCAAAAGCTTCTGAACAAAGCCGCAAGGTATATCCCCCCGCTGGTGCACCGTCAAAATTTCGCCAATATCTTCAAGGGAAAAACCGAGGGTTTGGGCTTGCTTAATAAATTGCACCTGGTGAACCATTTCTGGCGCGTAGTATCGATAGCCATTGTCACCGCGCTCCGAATAAATTAGCCCAAGAGTTTCGTAGTAGCGCAGGGCTCCCACGCTGACCCCCGTTTGTTTGGCGATCGCCCCAATTTTCAGCCCAATTCCTTTCCCCGATTCCTGCGTCATAGTCTTGTGGTCTTGCATCTCCCCAACCCTAAACCCTCTAGCCGGCTATAGACTCAAGCCTCTTGACCCTCTAGTGAACTGTAGGCTTTAGGGTGGTGCCACCACATTTCGCGAGGTGTTGTGTCCATGGCTGCCTGTTGTTCTAATTCAAAGCCTGCTCCCGTCGCAAAATCCCAATCGTCCTACAGACCGGTGATTGCGCTGTTTTCCACGGCGGGGCTGATGACCTTGGCCACGTCTTTGGGGATGACCGGATTTATGGGCATTTCTCTGGGAATGTTGGCGTCTCTGAAGTTGATGGATATTGATGGGTTTGCCAAAAGTTTTGCTAAGTACGACTGGGTGACCCAGAAGTTGAAGCCCTACGGCAAGATTTATCCGTTTTTGGAGTTGGCGATCGCCCTGGGATTCCTGTCTGGCATCGCTCCCCTGGCAACAGGCATCGGGGCTTTGGGAATGGGCTTAAGCGGCGGGGCGTCTGTTATCAAAGCAGTTTATTTCGAGAAGCAAAACTTGACCTGTGCCTGCATTGGCGGCAATTCTAAAGCCCCTTTGGGCGCGGTAAGTTTTGTGGAAAACGCCATGATGGCAGTGATGGGTGCAGTATTGATTGGGATGGCGGTGATGCCCGTCGATGATTCGTACCAGGCTGTACAAAGCAATGCTGTACAAAGCAATTTGAACTTGGTGATCGCCCCCATGTCAGCCCAGCGTTGACGGTCAAAACTTCTTGGCATATGCCGCCAGAAAAAGCATCTGCTAGCTACCAGCAGCCCAGGTAATAAACGCCTTCATAGCGTTCCGTGCAGCCATCGCCACCAATATTCTGAAGGATGCTCATATTGGTATTGTGCAGGACGGAGTTCACGTAGGATTGTTGGTCGGCAGGTAGATTTCCTGGGGCAACACCACCGGCAGAGACTTGATCCTGGTACTGTTGCAGCCCTGCTATTAACACCTCAACCATTGCCCCTGAATAGGGCCAGGAAGAAACCGCAGATTCGATCGCCGATGGGTTAACCTGTATGGCTTGCCCACCCTGAAACCGGTAAGTGCCAGTGGGGGTTAGGGCGTAATTAAGCTGGGGATTGCCACGGTCGTTAATGGTGGCGAAGAAAACACTGAGTTGCTGGGGATTGAAGTAGCTAATTCGTCCCCTCTGATCCATATAGGCCAGTCCTTGGAAGTCTGTGAAAGGACCCACAATGCCTGAGTCGGGAGACACCGGCGGAAAACCTAACTGCTGCGCTGCCCTAACGGCTATTTCATTGATCTCTAATTCTGGGTTGGCGAAAACAGGTTGCTGCCCTGCCCAGGTAAGACCGCTCACGCTGAGAACGGTGGCGATCGCCAAACGTGCAAAATAAACCATAACGTTTCCAACCAAATCCAATTCAGCTAAGTCTGCCTAAAGCAAAGACCCTTCGGTACTTTCCACTGGAGCTAGGGGCTGTCATCATTTAAGTCCCAGAGCCAGTGTTTAAGTCTCAAGACCAGTAAAAACAAGGGTTTTAGCCCTTAATGTGCCTTGTTTTGAAAGGGCGTGGACTCCCCACTGTGTAAGGCTGACCTAATTGACGACACGCCTTAAGTAACTGTTGCGTACTCACAAGATTTTGGCTTTGAATCCAGACTAGGGCGCTAATTTTAAATACCCAATTAAGTATTGATTTTGCCTAGTTAACCTTGACTGTCCCTCCATGAACAAGCCGTGTAAAGTTAGCCTGAATTGGCACGACGGTGTCCTAATAGCCTTTGGCGTAATTCCCCTTCGATGCGTTTGGTGAGGGCGGCTTCGTCCAAATTTGCCAAGATCGTTTGCACCAGGGCACGGGGACCGTTTTCCCCCCAGGATCCTTCGTTGGCAAAGTATTCCTTCGCCACCTGTCCGATCGCATAGGAGGACACCCCAGCGATCGCCCCTTGAGTCACCGCCACGGACAAGTACGGCAGTAGCGTCGCGCCTCCGGTAGCCACCGTGGAAATGCCCAGGATTCCTTTGAGGGAGCTAAGCCCCAGATTTGCCGCCACTTCCCCTGCGCTGATGGTGCCTAGGGCGATCGCGATTTTTTGCAGCAGGTCAAAGGCTCCCTTATTGCCCATGGGAATGTTGTACAGGCGCGACAGGGTCAAAATTGCGGTGGCATCCACGGCGGCGCTGCCCACCAGGTCAAAAATGGTTACTGGATTCAGCGCCACTGCCAACCCCTTTGCCAACGTGGCTCGCCAAATAATTCGATTCGCCGCTGCGTCCCGTCGCGTTAATTTTCGTTCCAGCACTTGCTCCTGGGTGGCGTTGGTATACAGCAGGGAGTTTAGGGCTACCAGCGCCTTCCCCTCCCGGCGCAAAATCTCAAAAATTTTCTCCCGTAGTTCCCCTACGTTCGCCTCCCCCGGCTGCCAGATGACGCCCACGGTGCCATCCTCCCGATGGGTTTGTTGCGCCACCAACGGAGCCGCCGAGGTCATGACAATTTCATCGGGGGAAATAAGCGATCGCACCCGCTTATCCCGCAAAGTTTCATACACCGCCTGGCGATCCGCATGGGGAAACCGGTCCACTTTGTTAAACACCAGCACCATGGGCTTCCCTGCCTGGCGCAGTCGGGACAACGCCTCACACTCAAGCTGGGTCATATCCCCGGAAATCACAAACAGCAGCAAATCCGCTTGGTGGCTAATTTTCTGGGCGATCGCCTCCCGGTCTGCTCCGTTCACCTCATCCAGCCCCGGCGTATCCACCAGCTCCACCCGCTCAATGCCCCCCGCCGATCCTGCGGCGATCGCCTCCTCCAATTCCCATACCACCGAGTCACAGGTTTGGGTCACCCCGTGGAGTGCCCCCGTGGTAAACACCGGTTTACCCAACAAAGCATTCAGCACCGACGATTTGCCGCGCCCCACCATACCAAAGGTGGCAATTTGCACCGTTGCCCGCTCCAGCTTTTTCAGTACCACCCCCACGCCAGCAATGTCCTGCTCCAGCCCGCGTCGCTCCCGAGGGGTCAAATCCAAGTTATCTAACCAGTCCCGCAACGTGTACTCTGTCCGCTTGTAAGCCACTTCCGTTTGCAGCTCTGCCAACTCGGCGATAATCGGATTCGCGAGCAAACCGTCTGCTTCAGCCTGTTGCTTCGCCGACTTCTGGACTTGTTTGCCTTTCCAATCTTCATCTTGGGCGGGCACATCGCGCAGGGGCACTGTGGACAGATCCCATAGCTCATCCAATTCATCCCACTCGCCCTGACTATTCTCGCTGTGATTGTCACTGGGCTGAAGCGATTCCTCAGCAACAAAATCAGAGGCAGAATCAGCGGCGGAGTCGGCGGTCACGGCAGAAAATTTTGGAATTTGGATTTTGAAATTCAAACGCTGGGCAACCGGTTTTGATGTCACCAGCCGCGTATTTCCATATTAAGAGGACTAGACAAACTCTGTTGCAGTTTGTTGTGTTCTTTTGGAAAGTTCTCTATGCCACTTTTCCTGTCTGATTTTGATGGGTGGAGCATATCCCCATCTCACCCCGTAAATCCTTGCTGAGGCGATCCTGTGAACGAAGAGCAAGTTTCCCTGCTGAAATTTTTATGGCAAAGCAGTTTTGCTCAAGCGGCTGAAGAGAAAGACTTAGAACGATTGGTGGAGATTTCCCAGATATCCACATTGTCGTCGGATCACGTTTTGATTAAGGAGGGGGAAAGGGAAGATACGCTCTATTTGCTGTGGGAAGGACAGTTGCAAATTGATCGGGAGGTGGGGGCTGCAATGCCATTGGTGGTGGGGAACGTTCAGCCCGGCGAGTGGGTGGGGGAATTGCAGGTGTTGTTGGGGGGCGATCGCATTGCTTCCGTACGCACGACGACAGAAAGCCGCATCGCCAGCTTTTCTAAGGAAGATATTCAACGGCTCTGCCACACCTGTCCTGCAGTGCAGAGATATTTTCTGGATATGGCGCTGCGAAAAATAAAAGAGTTGAATTTTACGATGCTCTTGCACAGGATTTTCGACGTGCTGGCGCCCCAGTGTGTTAATGAATTTCAGCAGCACGCCCAATGGTTACAGCTTGACCGGGGCGATCGCCTCTTTGCCCAAGGAGACGAAGGGGATGGACTGTACTTTGTGCTGAACGGTCGCCTCAATGTGGCTATTCAGGATGCCTCCGGGAGTACCTATCGCACCGAGTCCGTCACCAGCGGAGAGCTGATTGGCGAAATGTCGATCCTGGCTGATGAACCCCGCAGCGCCAGTGTTTATGCCGCCCGCAGCAGCACGTTGATTCACTACGGTCGACAGCAGTTTAAGGACATCATCGAGAAATATCCAGCGCTGCTGCTGAAGGTCACGCGCAATTTAATTGGGCGGTTTCGGCAACGGGAGCAAAATCAAGAAACGCATCACGGGCAGAACCATTACGCTGAACCGATTAAGCGACATATTGCCGTAGTTCCCCATAGTGCCCACGTTCCCCTAAGGGAATTTTCGCGACAGCTTGCCAAGGCCCTGGGCGCTCACGGGCGGATTTTGCATCTTAGTCGTAAGTATTTATCTAAGGTGTTTGGATTTTTGCCTACCATGGGTTTTGCTCCTGGTAGTCCGCAGGAACTGCGGTTCCAGCTTTGGCTTGAAAGCCAGCAGGCGGACTACGATTTGATTTTTTTCGAGGCGGACTTCGAAGCGGACCTTGAGATGGACTCTGACGCCCACCCGCCAAAAACGTCCTGGACTCAGTTTTGTTTAGGACAAGTGGATCATGTGGTTTTGGTGGCTAACAGCCAAGATGATCCGAGGCTATCGGCGGTGGAAAAACAAGTGGAGTCGAAGCGCAGCCCGTTGACCGGTCTAAAGTCCACCTTGGTGCTGCTGCATGACGATACAACCCAGCTTCCCCGCAATACCTGTCGTTGGCTAGCCCATAGAAACCCTGATATTCATCACCATGTGCGCTGGTGCAATCCTAAAGACGTGGAGCGGGTGGGGCGATTTTTGACGGACCGGGCGATCGGGTTAGCCCTAGGCGGTGGCAGCAGTCGCGGAGCAGCCCATATTGGCGTTCTCAAGGCGCTCGAAGAAAAAGACATTCCCGTAGATTTTATTGGCGGCACCAGCATCGGTGGCTTGGTGGCAGCCCAATACGCCATGGGCTTGGATATTCCTACCATGGTGCAGGCAAATAAGGAGGCGATCGCTGCCCATAACCCCTTTAAGTCCTACACAATTCCGGTAATTTCTCTGCTCCAAAGAGGAGGACTGGATGGAATGCTGAAGCGTTTATTTAGCGATATTCAAATTGAGGATCTGTGGCTCAACTTTTTCTGCGTGTCCACAAATATTTGTGGCGGTGAAAAGGTGGTGCATCGCACCGGTACTCTTTGGAAAGCAGTGCGTGCCACCAGCGCCGTACCAGGACTTTTTGCTCCCTTTTTGGACAATGGCAACCTTTTGATTGACGGTGCCTGTGTGGATAACGATCCGAGCATCACCATGGGGGAGGTGAATTCGGGACCGGTTTTATTGTCCAGCGTTTCGCCTCAGTTCTTTCCTAAAGTGGAGATGGAGTATGAAGAGCTGCCGTCGTCGTTCAAAATCCTTTGGAGCTGGATTTGTCCCGGGGTTAAGCCCATTGAGGTTCCTAGCCTTTTGTATGCCCTTGGCATGTCCACTGCCGTTAGCAGCGCGGGCAACCTTAAAACATCCTTTGCCATGGCAACGGTGACCTTTTCACCGCCGCTGGATGAGTTTAGGATTTTTGATTTCACAAAAATTGACGACATAGTGCAGATTGCTTACGAATACACCTTGCAGGAGATGGCGGTGGAGGAATCACCCGCCGCTAAATTTCTCCTGCGACCTATTCATTGAAAGCGTCCTGTTGAAGATGCCCCCTTGAGGATATCCCCTTGAAGATGCTCCCTTAACTATCCTGGCAGGCGGGGCAGTCTAGCCAATAGGTACTCAGCAGCCCCTTGCCTTTGATGGGAATTTCGCCCCGGGCAATAAAGTCGTAGCTGTCTTTAATGCGCAAATAGGTGTTTTCGTTAACGTGGATTTTTCCAGTGTCGCCGGCAGATTCCATACGACTCGCCACATTGACCGCATCTCCCCATAGGTCGTAAGCGTATTTCATTCGACCTATGGTGCCCGCAATCACGGGACCAGTGTTAATACCAATGCGCAATCCTAAGTGTAAATTGCGGTTCTTGCCGAATTTTGTAATGGCGTCTTGCATATCGATCGCCAGGTTTGCGATCGCCGAAGGATGATCCTCTGAAGGATTCGGCAGTCCCCCCACCGCCATATAGGCATCGCCGATGGTTTTGATTTTCTCTAAGCCGTGACGCTCCACCAACCCATCAAACTCCGACACAATTTCATTGAGCAGCCCCACCAACTCCACCGGGCGCATCTCTCCCGCCAGCCGAGTAAAGTCCACCAAATCCGCAAACAAAATGCTGACATCGTCAAAGCGCTCCGCGATCGCCCCTGGAGAATATTTCAATTGCTCGGCGATCGTCCGCGGCAAAATATTCAGCACCAGCTTTTCCGACTTGCGCTTCTCCTCCAGCAAAATCTTTTCGGTGCGCTCTCGCCGTTCCACTTCCAACTCTAGCTTTCGCACATTAAGCTGTAGCTCCATTTGGGCTACCACTTGACGACTTAGCCCAGTCAAAGCCTTCAGTTGCTCTAGTCGTAGCTGACGCGGCTTGTAATCCATTGCACATAGGGATCCCAGGGCATAACCGCGAGGGCTCACCAGGGGAGCGCCCGCATAAAAGCGTAAATGGGGCGGTCCGGACACCAAGGGATTATTGATAAACCGCGGATCATCCTGGGCGTCGGGAATCACCATCACATCCTCAGGGGTCAAGATGGCGTAGGTACAAAAGCTGACGGCACGAGGGGTTTTGTTAATTCCCAGCCCTCGCTCCGATGCCAAAATTTGCGTATCGTTAGAAATTAGGCTGACGAAGGCAATGGGCGTTTCACACACCTGCGCCAAAATCGCCGTAATGTCCTCAAAGGCTTCTTTAGGTAACGCCCCAAGCTGTAAATATTGCTCCAATTCGGCCTGTCGCTCTGCCTCTTGGCTGGGCATGGGCATGGGACAGGCCAGGATCGGCGACCCTTGTTGGGTTTCAGAAGGGGCAGACTGGGTTTCCGACTGGGGGGAGTTCATTAACGCAGCGCTATTATCAAAATTACTCGATTAAATGCACCCCATTTATCTTAGTAGGTACGCAAAGAACGTCCGTATACGGAGCCGGGGCGGTAATACCTAATCTTTTCTAGAGGGGCACCTTAGAATCCGTATCCAGTGAAAATTTTGTTCAATTTCCCGCTTCGTAAAATCAGTAAGTCTTAAGTACACTCCTGGTGCGTCCAGCGATTTGAATATCTCCCAAGGAATGGGCTTTATGGTTGACCCTGGAATTAGTGGACCTTTTGCATCAATCCTCGTCCTAACCCTAAATCTCTCTCCCTGGGAAGAGGGACTTCAGACAAGTCCGTTTTTTACTTATTCTTGCTCCCCTTCTCCTCGGGAGAAGCATGTCCTGGACGTAGTCGCAGGGGGGCTGGGGGATAAGGGCTGCCAACAGTTCTTATTCGTGCAAGAGGTCTAGTAGCATGGTCGGCGATCGCTGAAGATTATTGCTCGCGAAGCATTGGCGGTGCCAATGGTACGAATTCCGCTTTGATGGTGTGGCTTAAATTGCCCTACCTTTTATGATGAACTGGCTCGACAGAATCATTGAAACTGTTCCCATGTGGACCTCTAGATGCGTTTAGATGCGTTTAAACATGTGCTTAAGTTGATTCAATGTTAGTGAGACCAAAAATCAAGCTAAAAATAGTTGAATAGAAGGAAAAATAGCTTAGGTTTTAATCCTCAAGCGTTTGCGATCGCTTTAACCTGCTGCATCATTTAAACTATGTCGTCTGACCTTTCAAACGGCGATTTTGCCCCTAATCTCCACCAGGTTCCTGAGGAACTTGGTGGCGGCATTGGCAACAATAACGGTGTTAGAGAACCGGGCAATTTAGAGTCTTCGGAACACCCTTTAGAGCAATTTTTTGATCAATCCTCCGATTTATTTGCCATTGGCGACGGTGGTGGACGATTAATCCGGGTTAACGGGGCAATGGTGGCAACGTTGGGATATCGCCAGGACGAATTGGTGGGGCGATCGCTGCTGTCCCTGGTACATTCAGAGGATTTGATTGCCAACCAAACGGCCTTTGAACGCTGTTGGAACAGAGGGCAGGACGGAGCAAAAACGGTGCAGGGGCGATGGCAGCGACGGGATGGGTCGCTTTGCTGGCTGGAGTGGAATTTTGTGAGGGCTGGTGCAGGCGAGACAGCGACATTTTATGGGGTGGCTCGGGATATTAGCGCCCAAAAGCAGCAGATGGCGATCGCCCAGAAGGTGGAGCAGCGGCTAAAGGAAGAGTTGGCGCTGTACAGCAATCTGGTGAAAGATTTGCCGATGGCCATTAATCTTTGGCAGCTTCAGGACCGGGACAATGCGGGATCATTACTGTTGGTTAGCTCCAATAAAGCGGCGCGAAATAACGTGGGGCTGGGGGAAGCCAGCGTGGTGGGGAAGACAATCTTGAAGTGTTTTCCCGACATTCCTGCCGATGAGCTAAGGCGTTTGGGGCGGGTGGCGCGCCAGGAACTGTCCAATTATTTTTATCAGGTCACCTATGTGTATCCTGACAACCCTGTGCCCCGATCCTACGATGTGTGTTTAGTGTCCCTGCCCCAAAATTGTGTGGCGGCGATATTTGAGGACGTGAGTGATCGTGTCCACCTATCCCAGCAGCTGCGCCGTAGCGAAGGCATTTTTCGCGCCATTTTTGAACGGGCGCCCTTGGGCATTGCCCGGATGTCTCCGGAAGGGTATTGGCTGGAAATTAATAATCGGCTGTGTGAAATCTTAGGGTATAGTCCCTCAGAACTTCAGCAACAAAACTTTCGGGAAATCACCCATCCGGGGGACGCGGATCAAGACAAGGTCATTTATTCTCAGTTATTAAGTGGGGCTATTGACACTTGTGTTCTCGAAAAGCGCTATTTGCACGCCCAAGGTCATTTTGTGTGGAGCAATGTCTCAGTGTCTGCCCTTAGGAAAGACGATGGAGAACTGGATTGTTTCGTGGTGACTATTCAAGATATCAGCGAGCGCAAGGCGATGGAGTCTGCCGCTCAACAGCAATCGGAAAGATTAAAGGTTTTAAATACCCGTTTGGCGAGAACTGCACGGACTTTGGACCGTCGCAATGAGGAGCTACAGCAGTTTGCTTATGTGGTGTCCCATGATTTAAAGGCGCCGCTACGGGCAATTTCTAGCTTATCCGAATGGCTAGAGGAAGATTTGCAGGGGTTGTTGCCGGAGGATAGCCGCGAGCATTTGCAGCTAATTCGCAAGCGCATCGGGCGCATGGGAAATTTGCTCGATGGGTTGCTGGAATATTCCCGAGTAGGGCGTAAGCAAATTGAGCCGGACACGGTGGTAGTTGCCGATCTATTGCAGGGGGTGGTTGATTCGCTGTTGCCGCCGCCAGGATTTACTGTGGAAATTGTGGGTCAAATGCCGGTGCTACAGGCGCGATCGCTATCGTTGCAGCAGGTGTTTGCCAATTTAGTTGGGAATGCTATTAAGTACTGCGATCGCGACGATGGCAAGTTAATAATTTCAGTGGAAGAGCGAGACGAGGATTATGCGTTTTCTTTGCAGGACAACGGTCCCGGCATTGATCCTCGCCACTACGAAAAGATTTTCACGATTTTCCAAACCTTAAACCCCCGGGACAAGGTGGAAAGCACGGGGGTGGGGTTGGCGATCGTCAAGAAAATTCTGGAGCTTGAGGGCGGCACAATTTCGGTGGAGTCAGAGTTGGGGCAGGGGACGACGTTTACGTTTACTTGGCCAAAAGTGTCCGTGACCTTTGACGAAGCATCGCTACAGATTAACTAGCTCAACCCAGATCGAAGCCTGCATTACCCCATAACCGACTTTGGGACGTGCCATCATTGAGCACCAGAAACCTGACGTAGTTGGAATCACACGCCCTTTTATAATCAGCTCAACAGGACTTACGTAAGACATGCCGCTGAAGTCAACAACAAATGTTGCCTCGGCTTCCCTCTTTAGTAAGGGGGCTTTTCGTAAATCCTGTTCAATGAAAAGTAGGACAGTTTTGAGCTGCGCAGGCGAAGCTGAGTCCGCACCATTGGCTTTGCCAACGCTTCGCGAACGATGACCCTCAGCGATCGCTGACTGTTCTGTTAATTCAAGAATTGACCATAAAGCGAAAAGTGCTAGGGGCTGAAACCTCTATAGACACAGGCTTTGAACCTGAAATGATGACAGCCTCTAGGACCTACCGCTCCACAACCATATTGATCAACACAGAACGCCTGCCCATAGTTCACGCCACCAGGTTTATATGGCTAGGGGAATTGGATAGATAGGAGTTGGGCTGGTGGCGCTCAGGGAAACCTGCTCCACCGCTGGCGGTTCGTTGAGCCATTGATTCGCCAACAAGCTGAATTGGGCTTTATCGCCAGTCACACAAAATCGGTGACTTTGGAGGGGACCCGTGTGGTGTAGCTCCAGATTATCCAGCACCATTTTGGCGTCACGCACAATGGAAACGGCGGGATCAATACGGACGATCGCCCTAGGCAAAACCTGATCTAAAACCGGAGCTAAATGGGGATAGTGGGTGCAGCCATATACCAAGCTATCGATTCCTTGATCCAACAGCGGCTGTATGTAAGTGCGCACGGTGCCCAAGGTTTCTGGATGATGAATTCGTCCCTCTTCCACAATGGGCACAAATTCGGGACAGCCCACTTCCCATACGGCGGTGTGTGGCGATCGCTCTCGAATCGCATCACGATAGGCATGGCTTTTGGCGGTGGTAGGGGTGGCAATTACCCCAATGCGTTGTCCTCGGCTACTGGCTAGTGCTGCCGCCGGTTGAATCAATCCCAAAATGGGCAAGTCAAACTCCTGGCGCATGGTGTCCAATGCCAGTGCGGACGACGTATTACAGGCCATCACCACCATCTTTACGTTGCGCCCCACCATCCAGCGAATAATCTGTCGGGCAAATTCCACAATTTCCTCCGGCGATCGCGTTCCATAGGGCACTCGCGCCGTATCCCCCAAATACAGCAGCGGCTCGTTGGGCAACTGTCGCTCCAACTCCTTCAGCACCGTCAGCCCCCCTGCACCACTGTCAAAAACGCCAATGGGCTGGTGATTATCTCCATGATCGGGCACAGGCTGGGCAGGTCGAGAAGCTTGGGAATAGGTCATATAAATTGACGCGATCGCCGCGTTTGTTAAAAGGGAGGTGGGAGGGGATAAACAGAGGAATACAACCGGTGTTGTACCTCAAAAAATTGCTTAAACCAAGAAAATTCGTAACGGCATTGATAATAGTGGCGTCGATTTTCCTAATATTCCGCCTAGGACGTGTCATCAATTAAGCATCAGAAGCCTTACACAGTGGGAAGTACGAGCCCTTTCAGTCCAAGACGGTCTAGGGGCTGAAATCCCTGCCACTAAAGGCTTTGAAGTTCAAATGATGATAGCCCCTAGTTTGCCGTGATTCAGGAGCAACAGCTCGCCCAGTGGACCAGTTTCTTAAAACGGATACTCCACTGGTGTATCCGGCTTGGGTAGGACGCAGCATCAACTGCGCTTTAAAGGCTTGGTTAGGCGGGGAGCACAGGGCCTTTTAATAGGAGGCTTGGGGGCTCATCCTTACGGCAACTGGCTGTGGGATTTGATAGATAACAGCCAAGCCCCTCTGTAAAATTCACCAAATCGGAGGAAGTCATGGATAAGCAAAATCGATTTCGGGGATGCTTACTGGGATTAGCTGCTGGAGATGCGGTGGGTACAACGGTGGAATTTTCGCCGCGAGGGACTTTTACTCCGTTGACGGATATGGTGGGGGGCGGCCCTTTCAGGCTAAAGCCGGGGCAGTGGACTGACGATACGTCAATGGCCCTATGTTTGGCAACGAGCCTGGTGGATATTGACGGTTTCGATGGGCGCAACCAAATGGAACGCTACTGTCGCTGGTGGCAAGAGGGTTATCTCAGCAGCACCGGTGAATGTTTTGACATTGGCAATGCCACGTCGGAAGCTTTGGCAAGGTTTCAGGAAACGGGGGAGCCCATGGCCGGGTCAGATAATCCCCGCAAGGCAGGAAATGGGTCCATTATGCGTCTGGCTCCCATTCCTATGTTCTTCTTCTCCAGCTGGGCGATCGCCGATCCTCTGCCCGATTTTGAGGTGATGCTGGAGGAGCTGGGGCAGTGGGCCATCAGTAGCTCTCGCACCACCCACGGCGCCGCAGAGTGTTTGGAGGCGTGCGAATGGTATGCCCGGGCGATCGTCAGAGCCCTGTATGACCAGTCCAAGGAAGAAATTTTGTTGGCGGATGGGGATATGGACTTGGGGTGCGAATTGATTCGGGATATTGCCCAGGGGAAATATCGCACAAAGACCCGCGATGAGATTTCCGGGTCGGGCTACGTGGTGAAAAGCTTGGAGGCGGCCCTGTGGTGCTTTGACCAAACGGACAGTTTTCGAGAGGCGATTTTAATGGCGGCTAACCTGGGGGACGATGCGGACACAACAGCGGCGGTGTGTGGGCAAATTGCCGGGGCATTTTATGGGGAGTCGGGCATTCCCAAAGACTGGCTAGGCAAGTTAGCCCAAGTGGATTTGATTCGACAGTTGAGCGATCGCCTAATGGGAGAGCTGTTGGAGCAACTTACTTAGCTGCGGTGCGCGATTTAGTCCTGATCCTGGCTTTCGTACAACTGGCTTAAATCCTGACTCGTCACTGCCGCCATGGGTTTGTCGAACAAAAGCCTGCCGTTTTTAAGGGCGATCGCTCGATCAAAATATTTTTGCGCTAAATCCACCGTGTGCAGGCTCGCCACCAGGGTTTTTCCGCGATCGCTACAAAGCTGAGTCAGTAAATCCACAATGGCTCGCGATCGCTCAGGGTCCAAGCTAGACACCGGTTCGTCCGCCAAAACAATTTGCGGGTTCTGCATCAAGACTCGGGCGATCGCCACCCGCTGCTGCTGTCCCCCTGATAGCTGGGTGAGGGGCTTATAAATTTGCTCTCCAATGCCCACCTGGTCCAATAGTTGGCGACAGTGGGGCACATTGACCGGCACCAACAGGGACAAAATCGACTTCCAAAGGGGCCAATAGCCCAATCGCCCAGCATTGACGTTATGGAGAACGCTAAGGTTGTTGATCAAATGAAACTGCTGATAAATGGTGCCAATTTGCCGCTGCACCTTGCGCCGTCGGGATGTGTTTAGACGATGCAGAGACTGCCCCAGCACTACAATTTCGCCGACGGTGGGGAATCGCGATCCATTTAGCCACGACAGCAACGTACTTTTTCCCGCCCCGGATGGTCCAATAAGCGCTACCCGTTCCCCTGGGGCGACCCCTAGGGAGATATCCCGCAATGCCCAGCCCGCTTCATTAAACCGCTGCCCCGCTCCCCGTATTTCCAACACCGTTTCAGTCAACTTTGATCAAAACTCCCATTTGAGTCAGCACTTCTATTCGCCAAACTTCCATAGGATTCGCAGTCCCATTCAGGTGCATAAGAAATGATGTCTGAGTCCTGAGCGGCGCTGCTTATAACGCGTTGGAAAAGCCCATGGTGCAAGCGGATCCCGGATTGGGAACAAGCGACCATGTTAGCCAAACTTTTGCAAAAGCTGCTGCACACAACGCAAAGCCTTTACATCTCCTAAATCTAAATAAATTTCCTGGGCTTTTTGCCAATGGACGCACGCTTCTCCTAATTTGCCCTGTTGTCGCAGTACCCGTGCCCGCGCCATGTAAACATCGGGATTGTAAGGGTTGCACACCAGCGCCTCATCCAAAAGACCTAAGGCATCATCGGTTTGACTAGCCCGTAGTGCCTGAATGGCCTGAGCATGGCACAGGGCTGCCCGGTCAGGATCAATTTCCCGGGCTAGCCAGTTCTCCTGAATGGCGATCACCGTAGCACTATCCCCCCGATCCCAAGCGCAATCCCGCGCCTGTTGTTCCGCCACCACTGCTCTCACTGGATGGTCTTGGACCGCCGCAATTTCTGCCACCAGCAAATGTCCCTTGGGATGACTGGGGTCCTGGGCCAGCGCCTCCGCCACCAGCGTGGACGCCTGGTCATAATCTTTATCGTCACAGGCTCGGCGCGCCTGCTCTAGCAGCAGTGCTCCGTCCCCATCGCCGGCAATATTGATTCCAGCGCTACCCCCGTCGGCGACCTTGTCCGCCGCCTCTTCCGAAGTCATCCGTAGGCTATTTAGCTTACCCAGTGCCCACTTTGCCGTCTTTTGCACCGTCTCATTTTCATCTTCAGTGGCGTAAGCCAACATTCGACTGACCTGGGTAAAGCGGTCATACACCTGGGTTAAATCACGAATGGCATTTAGACGGACCTCGGGGTCGCTGTCCTGGAGGGAAATGGCCATGGCCCGCTCCATAGGGCGCAAAGTGCGGGTGCCAATTTCCGACAGCACGGCCAAAATAATGCTGCGCTGCTGGGAATCGGCGGTAACCAATAGCTCCATTAGTGGAGCGATCGCCCGAGAATCCCCCCGCTCACCCAAATTCCAAATGGCTCGCCGCCGCACCGAGGCACTGGGATCTCGTAGCTCTGCCAGTAGCCGGTCCGCTTTGGTAGGGGGCAACACCCGTGTGGGCAACGATCCATCCTTCACCCGAGCCACGGCGCCCGCCCTATCTTTCCCTTCGCTAACGGGGTTGGCATCCTTCTCTCTCGTCGCTGTGCCGCTGTCCCCATCGCCGGACCCCGCACTACCCACCACATCCACTGTCATCGGTGTAGGTCCATCGTCCTCATCGGCGATCGCCCCCACAACCACCTCATCCCCTTCTAGGTCATCCCCACCATCATCTAGCTCGTCATCGTAATCTTCATCACCGCGACGCCGCAGAAACATCCACGCGCCTCCGGCCAAAATTCCGCCGCCTACAATGCCGCCGCCCCCCAGCAACAGCCACCGCCGCATACCGCCCCCGCCACCGGAGTCCTCTTCCTGGTCTTCGCTAGAGCCCCCATCGGATTGGGCTAGAAGCAAAGGAGTCTCAAAGACCATTTTCTGAGCCAGCACTTCAGACTGAGCCATGGACTGATCTGCCACCAGCTCTGCCACTGACTTATGGGGCTGTCCCGCCGCCGGTAGTGATCCTGCTGCGCCGCTTCCCAAAATAAAAATCGTCAACCACCAAGTCAGTCCCATAGAAGTATCGAAGAGAATGGCAAATATAGCGCGGAAAAATTTATGGCGCGAAAGAATTTACGGTGCGGAAGAATCAATGCCAGGAAATTAGCGTTAAAAAATCAACACAGAGAAATCGGCGCAATCAGCGACTCACCCAAAAGCCCCATGCAAGGTCTCGATGCAAAGTCCTGTGACCTTTATGACCCTATTAGTCACAACATTGATCGCGACTTCAATCGACCACAAACTTAACAGGACTTCTCTTTATTTTGCACCTTCTTTCTAGCGTCGCCAAAACAGCAGCCCTAACGTTTTTGCCCCCGCCTTCGCCGATGCTACCGGTGTAATCGGCGACCTAGGCTTGCCCTAACCAGGATTGCCCGTGGACTTTTTAAGCTGGATAGACTTTAAAAAGGTCATCACTGCTTCATTGTCCAACTTGGCATCCTCTGCGCCAACGACAGCTTGATACAAAACGCCGTTGGCATAGAAAATACGAGCCTTAGCCGCAAACTGCCCCGGACGAGTTAAGCGAATTTCCCGTCCAGGAAAACCATTAAGGCGCAGCTTCACTTCAGAGGTCACCGTTGCCGAAATCCCCTTTGCTAAACTGTCGCGGCTGGCGTTCAGAGCTTTCTCAATATCCAGGTAGGAGTCCTTCGGAACCGGAATGGCATTGTGACTAAATAAATACACGCGCCCTTGCTGGTTATCCGCGTGGCGAGCCAGGAAAATTTCGGTTTTCCCGTTGGGGGTTTCAATTTGGTTCACGTCCGCTTTGGGCTCTTCCGGAAATAGAACGCTGGCGGCTCCTTGAGGGGACTGATATCGATGCCAGCCCTGCCCCGGGGATGGGGATGGGGATGGTGAGGCGGCGGGGGACGGTGACGGGGCGATCGCCTCAACGGAATCGGGTGATCCCTGGGTTGACCACCAATCGCAGCCCCCCAATCCCAGGGCTAACACTCCAATAACCCCAAAAATCCGTCGATAGCTCATTTAGCCCCAGTTCCGTCACGGTTATGCTCACTTCGTTTGGTCATAATCTACCGATCTGCGTCTGAATGCCAAGGGGGCTCTTCCAAATCCGTAGCAAACTCCCCGTCGAGCTCATCGGGCTCCAATTCCGCCTGTTCCTGATCCCACACCAAGTCTTCTAGGGTTTGGTGCTGCGATCGCCGGGATTGCCTGCGATAGCGCTGGCTGGCTAACCGAGGCTCGTACACCTCCTGCCCATCCCGAGTCACCTTGCGCTTGAACTTCGGATCCTCCTCCACCTGCTGCCGCTGCTGCTCCTCAAAAAGCTCCGCCTCTTCCAGCAGTTCTAAATACAGGTCATAGCGCTCCCAATCGTCCCCCACGGCGCACCCCGGTTCATCGCGATGGCGGCAGTTTCCGTAGCGACACTGCTTCTGTGCCAAACGACGGCGAATTTCGGGAAAATACCCCGCCAGCGCTTCGGGGGTACAGCTAAGGGCAGGCTGATTAAATCCTGGCGTATCCGCTAGCAGCCCTCCCCCCGGCAGCTCAAACAGTTCCACATGGCGTGTGGTGTGTCGTCCCCGGGCGAGCTTTCCCGATACGGCGTTTACCCGTAGCTGCGCCGTGGGAATTAGGGCGTTAATGGTGCTAGATTTTCCCACCCCCGACGGTCCTGCCACTACGGTGGTGACCCCGGCTAGGGGCGATCGCAATTCTGCCAGATGGGGATCCTTCACCACGCTGGTGACGATAGGCTGGTATCCCCAACGATCCAAACTTTCCAGCACTGAGTTCAGGAAGGAATCGCCCACCAAGTCTCGCTTATTTAAACATAGACAAATATCAATTCCCGTTGATTCGGCCTTAATTAAAAATCGACTTAGCTGGTTAAAATCCAGCGCCGGTTCCGCCAGGGAAAACACCAGTAAAATTCGATCCACATTGGCGATGGGCGGGCGATCCAAATAGCTCCGTCGAGGGCTTACCTGGGCGATCGCCCCCCGCTGTCCCTGCCAATCCGGCTCTTCAACGGTAACGCGATCGCCCACAGCCACCCGCTGCCCAACCTTTTTGAGCCGCGCCCGTCGAGTACACAACAGACGCCGGGGAGACTCCGCCATCGGCACCTGGTCCAGCCGCACCCAATAATAATTGGCCTGCACCGCCACCACCGTGCCCGTCAAACTGGTTTCAGCGATGCCCGTTAAGTCGTCACGACTATTGCCGCCAATATGGCTGCCAATTTTCGTGCCTTGACTATTTGTACTGAAACTATTTGTACTGATATCCGCGCTTCTCTTCGCCGCGCCTTTGCCCTGTTTTAAATCCTTCGCCGCCATCAGGACTCGCTATCGGGTTTGCACACCCGTAGGACAAAATGCTCGCCGCAGTCGATTAATTCCTCCACGGGAAACCCCGCCACCGCTAAGCTGTCCGGCACCTGTTCCGTGGGCTCTCCAGGATCGATTAATACCTCCAACCGTTGCCCCGCCGCCATTTTTTGTAGTTGTAGCTTGGTACGCACAAAATTAATGGGACATGGCGTTCCCCGCAAATCCAGGGTGACGTCAATGGAGTCCTCTGAACGATTCGATTGACTGTTTTGGGGAGCGATCGCACTCATAGATTTCCAAATCCCTAATGTTGCCCTGACCTTCTTGACCTGAGGCTTGCCACCTCAGAGACTCACTCTAAGATATCAACAAAACCTGATATTGCAGTTGTGTTTCTAGGGCACTTTGTGTCTTTGGCTTGAAGATCCTCTTTCAGAACTTAGGTTCAAGAGTGTCGTTCTAAGTAAACAAATTACCTAGAAAGCCAACGCCTCCTTTACCAGTTTTTTCACCACGCACCTTTGCCAATTGAATCAACAAATCCCGCTCTTCCTTCGGCACTTTTGTGGGAATGACCACCTTCACCGTCAACAAATGATTTCCACGGCTCACCGGATTCCCCAATCGAGGCACCCCTTTTCCTTCCAGAGTTAACACTGTTTCTGGCTGAGTCCCTGCCGGAATTTCCACTGACTCTTTGCCGTCAATGGTATCCACTTCCATCTCGCAGCCTAAGATCGCCTGGAGATAGCCCACTTTTACATCAGAGCTGACGTTAATGCCGTCCCGCTTGAAGCGATTGTCTTCGTTTACAAACAAGTAAACGTACAAGTCGCCCGAAGGTCCATTGATCTTACCTGCATCTCCTTCGCCGGACACCCGCAGCCGCGTTCCATTATCTACCCCTGCCGGAATGGCAATTTTTAAAGTCTTAGTTTCCTGCTTAGTTCCCCGTCCGCTACAGTCACCGCACTTATCCTCAATAACCTGACCCGATCCATCACAGGTGGGGCATGCAGACACTTGGGCAAAGCTACCAAAAGGGGTGCGGGTTGCACGACGTACCTGTCCAGAACCGCCACAGGTGCTACAGGTTTTGGGGCGAGTCCCAGGCTTTGCGCCAGATCCGCTACAGGTGGCACAGTTTTCCAGATGGCTGATGCGAATTTCTTTTTCGCCCCCGAAAACTGCATCAGAAAAGTCCAGCTTTAGATCCAGGCGCAAATCATCGCCACGCACCGGTCCCGATCGCCGTCGTCCACCGCCGCCCGCAGCAGCTCCACCAAAGCCCCCAAAAAAGCTTTCAAAAATATCGGCAAATCCGCCCATATCGCCCATGTCTTGGAAGCCAGCTCCACCAGCCGCTGCACCAGACACGCCAGCTTCTCCAAACCGATCATAGCGAGCCCGCATTTCCGGCTCTGACAACACCTCATAGGCTTTATTGATGTCCTTGAAGCGATCTTCAGCCCCCGGCTCCTTGTTTACGTCCGGATGATACTTACGAGCAAGGCGACGATAGGCACGCTTGAGTTCGTCCTTATCTGCCGTGCGCGCAACGCCTAAAATCTCGTAGTAATCGCTTGACATAGCGTACTTGCTTCAATCCGTAGAACTATCAATAAAACGGGGCTCGAACAAACAACCCTTTTTGCCATTGCGCCTGATTAATGGACAAAACACGCATTAAGTTTACGTGTTAAATACCCAGGTTGTAGTCCAGAATCAATGGTTATTCTGAACCATCATAAACGCCAATCTTAAAGTTTTCTTATTTACAACGTGCGGATGTTTCTACCTAACCCCACCGTGTTTTGTGGGTTTCATCGACTGCGCCAGCTCGGCAATGCTTAATCGCCTCACCGATCACTGGCGGAGCTAATCTCGGCAGCCCTTCTGAGTTTCTAGCCTGGCGACGCTTAATGCCCTTACTCGATCGCCTCATAATCGGCGGTGACGGTGGCGCTGTCGTAGTCCATATCGTCCCCTAGATCCAGGTCAAAGTCGTCGCCTCCCAGGTCCAAGTCGTCGCCTCCCAGGTCCAAATCGTCCCCTAGCTCGTCAGAACTGGAATTGTCACCGGGGGAGACTCCTTGGGCCGTGGCGCTCATCATTGCTGGATCTGCGACCCTAGTCGCATCGGCAGGACTATCAATCAAGCCCTCTAGTCCCTCTAAAATTTCTTCCGTAGAATGATTATCGCGATTATCGTAGCCGTCTTCTCCAGTGGCAGCAGGTGCTGGCGTAGGGGCCGGAGCCGGTTTGGGAGAATCTGCTTTTTTCCTGTCGTCCGTTTCGCCGTACACAGAGCGTCCAATATCCAGCAGTCCTTGGCGCAGTTCGTCCACCGCTTCTTGGAATTCGCTTTCCTCCACCTCATCATTTGCTGACGCAGCCCGCACCCGGTTGACCAATGTCAACAGGTTCTGGCGAGCAATGTCGTCTAGCAGGGCCGCATTGTCTTCCAGTGCCCCTTCGTAGCTCACGATTAAATTCTCCGCCTCATTGCGCAATACGGCGATCGCCTGACGTCGCTGGTCTTCCTCCGCAAAGAAATCCGCCTCCCGGCGCATCATATCCACCTCTTCGCTGCTCAGCCCCCCCGTGTTGCTAATGCTGATGCTCTGGGCCTTACCGGTGCCTTTATCTAACGCCGACACATTTAAAATGCCGTCCGCATCAATTTCAAAGGTCACCTCAATTTGTGGCAGTCCCCGAGGAGCCGGTGGGATTCCGTCTAGCAAAAACTGCCCCAGGCTCTTATTGTCCTCAGCCATCGCCCGCTCCCCTTGGAGGACCTGAATTTCCACAGACCGCTGCCCATCCACCGCCGTGGAAAACACCTGGGATTTACTGCTGGGAATGGTGGTATTGCGCTCAATAACCCGGGTAAAGACCCCACCCAACGTTTCAATACCCAAGGACAACGGCGTCACATCCAGCAGTAATAAATCCTGCACCTCGCCCCCAAGGACCCCTGCTTGAATCGCCGCCCCTAGGGCAACCGCTTCATCAGGATTAACGGAGCGATCAGGAATCTTGCCCCCGAAGAAATCGCTTACGGCATGCTGCACCGCTGGGATGCGCGTGGATCCCCCCACTAAAATAATTCGGTCAATGTTGTCTGGTTGTAGCCCGCTATCTTTCAAGGCTTGCTTTACGGGCTCCATGGAGGCCTGCACCAGCTCCGATACCAAGGTTTCAAACTGGGGGCGAGACAGCTCTATTTCCAGGTTTTTGGGACCGGTTTCGTCAGCGGTGATAAATGGCAGGTTGATAGCAGTGGTTTGAGTGCTGGACAGCTCAATTTTTGCCCGTTCCGCCGCCTCTCGTAGCCGCTGGGTCGCCATCTTATCCGACGATAAATCAATCCCCTCTTGCTTCTTAAATTCCTCTAAGATCCACCGCAGCACACATTGGTCAAAATCGTCGCCGCCCAAGTGGTTATTGCCGGCGGTGGCATTAACTTCAAACACCCCGTCCCCAAGCTGCAAAATTGACACATCAAAGGTGCCTCCACCCAGGTCAAACACCAGGATTCGCTGTTCCACATCCTGCTTATCCATTCCATAGGACAGGGAAGCAGCGGTGGGCTCATTAATGATTCGCAACACTTCAAGCCCAGCAATTTGCCCAGCGTCCTTGGTGGCCTGGCGCTGGGCATCGGTAAAGTAGGCCGGCACGGTAATCACCGCCTTATCCACCGGCTCACCTAAATAATTTTCTGCGTCTTGCTTCAGCTTCTTGAGAACTCGGGCAGAGATTTGCTGGGGGGTATAAACTTTGTCGCGAATTTGCACATCAACGGTGTTATCTCGCCCAGAAACGCAGTTGTAGGGCACTGTACTGCGCTCCTGTTCCGTTTCCTCCCACCGTCGCCCGATAAAGCGCTTAACGCTGTAGATGGTGTTTTCTGCGTTGGTTACCGCCTGGCGCTTAGCAAGCTGTCCCACCAACAGGTCATCGCCTTTGGCAAAGGCCACAATGCTTGGGGTGGTGCGACCGCCTTCGGTGTTGGGGATCACAATGGGCTGTCCCCCTTCCAGTACGGCCACACAGCTATTGGTGGTGCCTAAGTCGATGCCGATAACCTTTCCCATGGTGTTGTCCGTACGGCGAGGGTGAACGGTAAGTATGGTGGATGCTTAAGGGGCGGCGCGGGCGATTACCTCAGTTGCCAACCCAATTGGAACCTCGATTTATAGATTACCCCCTACCACCGAGAAAAGCTGCATTCTGGAAACTGCACGGTGAAAGCTACAGTTCGAACAACGGAGCATGGCTGAGGATCACAGCATCACCAAAACGCGTACAAAACTCAGTCGAAAATCGATGGCAACTAAAAAACGAAGGCGAAGAAAGTAAAATTCTTCGCCTTCGTCAAAAAAATCGACTTTTGTATTGACTACGTCCAAAAAACATTTAAGCTCGCTCAAGGCCTTATTGAGGACGTTTTAAACCTTCAAAGAGGCAGCTCAAGTAAAATATTTTATAAGTCTTAATTATCCGAATTACTCAGAGCATTTTTAAGGTCATCAATCACCGTATTAGCCTCTTTTGAGTTTTCCGGCGTATTCATTTTCGACTTGTCCGCGCTGCCTTGAATGCCATTAAGCCCGTCTTTAGCACGCGATGAAACGTCTTTTTGACTGCGAGGCGGCGTTTCACCCACCTCCTTAGAGGACGTCTGAAAAGTCTAATTTATGACGCCAGCCGCTTGAGTAAGAG